>Ga0208033_10086_pt1 | contig 16988 bp, 16 predicted proteins | sample Shrwel1BS1Day87_FD_187539 | JGI IMG/M metagenome (GOLD analysis project Ga0208033, IMG submission 187539) | Subsurface microbial communities from deep shales in Ohio, USA - Utica-3 well 1 S-1-Day87 (SPAdes) (version 2) ... | reverse complement strand
AGCACAACCCAGATCAAACATATGACAGGCCGGGGAGCTTCTGTTATCAAACAATACAGGAAGCTGATAGAAAAATATCATCCTGAATATTTTGATTCTGATAACGATAAATAATAGATCAATTTGAGATACTAAGAATCAGGAAGAATAGGACCGGACAAATGTCCTAAATGTAAATAATATAATTTATAGCAGGAGGGATTTATACTTGAGTAAAGAAAATAAAAAGGTTAAATTTTTCAGTCTGGAATTTCAAGAAAATTATGTTGATAAATTTTTTAATAAATGTAAATTCAAAAAAATTTTAGAAAGGCTTTTCTTATCAGAAATTGAAGATAGAATGTTACCAAGAGACAGTAATAAAAATTATAAGGCATTATTATTAAAAGATTGGGAAAGGATTAATGATTTTACATATAAATTACTTTTTAATTCCTGTAGATATAATTTTAGTCCTAACTTAATTTCCAGTTTGGATGCTACTGAAAGACCTAGTGATAAAAAGATGTATGAGGGAGAAAAAGAAAAAACACATATGATACTTAATATTAATAAAAATGAAGTATTAGTAATAATGGAAAATAATAGTACAGGGGTTAGTATTACTCAGTTAGTCTATTATTTTAACAATTTTTTTGATTCTTCATTTATTTTTCCAGATAAAGACCATAGATGTAAAATTATTTACTCAATAATACCTTCAGAGGGTTTTCGCGAGGCGCTTAGTAATACGAAAAGAATAAGAATGGCAGAGATTTTCACTACTAAAAAATCATTAGGATCTGAATTTAGAAATAATATGGATCGTGAAGGTGGTTTTATGAGGGAGGATATTTTATTAACTTTAAGAGCTGAAAGAAAAGAAAGTCTGTTACCAAGAATGATTGAAAATTTCTTTAATAAATATTCTTCTGCTGGTAGTGAAATAAATAGAATAAGAATTTATGGTAAAGATAAAGAGGATAATAAAATAAAGCTTGATACTAAAACATTCGAAAAAACAGAATATATTAATACGCAAATTAATGAAAATGGTACAGTTAATTCTGATTCAATTTTTTCATCTCTGGAAAAAATTTTAGATAATTTTATAGATGAATGAGCAAAATGAGTTAGGGGGTATTTATGTATTTTGAATGGTTAATAGTTCTTAGAGATTATTTTAAGACCACTAAGAAAAACGAAAGGCGTATAGAAATTATTTCTCCCATAGTAGTCAGTTTGATAGTTTCAATAATCTATTGGTGGTTGAATCTCTCTTCAGTTGCTTTAATTCATTTAAGATCGATATTACCGCCTACTATCTCAATACTTATTGGTTTTTCTATGACTGGTTTAACTATCATAATAACCAGTGATAATAAGGCGATTAGGCGAATAAAAAATCAATTTACGAAAGGTCGTAAAATTGTTAGAAGAGAAATCACCCTTTATCAGTGGCTGGTAATTATGTTTATCTACACAATAATCGTTGAAATTTTTCTTTTGCTGTTTATTTTCTTTTCAGCTTTTTTAATTCAGGTAATTACATTTGAAGTTTTAGCAGTAGTTTTATTATTTGTTCAGGTATTATTTTTACTTCACATTTTCTTGGTTCTGCTAAGGAATATGGCCTACATTTATTTTATTTTTTATAATAATACTGATGAGGAGGATGATCTTTAGCTTGGTAGTAGAAGATGTTGTTTTTGACTATTTAAGCAAAAAAGATACTGATTACGCTGTTTTAATTAATGGTGTCTGGGGTAGTGGCAAAACTTATTTCTGGAAAAATAAATTAAGTGAAAGAATTGAAGAAGAATTAGATTATAAAACAATATATATTTCATTAAATGGGATTAGTGCTTTAGATGAAATTGATAGAAGCTTATTTTTTAGTGCTTATAAGTTTAAAGAAAAGCTAGATATAGAAAAAATTGGATTAAAAGAGAACAGTCTTTTTAGTAACCTAATCAGTGGAGGTATGACTCTTTTGGGAGGAGCTGATGCCATTGAAAAAGTTGATCTTCAAAATTTTATTGATTTAAATAAAACAGTTATTTGTTTTGATGATTTAGAACGCTGTTATATGCCTATTGAAAAAATATTAGGCTATATAAATAATTTTGTTGAACATGATAATATTAAAACTGTGATTATTGCAAATGAAAATGAGATTAATGGAGTGAAATTTTCTGAAAATAATTCTTTTAAAGAAGAATTGGCATTTAAATTTATTACTGCAAGCGAAAAAGAGGCTGAAATTAAAGAAAAATTTGAAACTGCATTAAAATTTATTAATGAGAACTATAGTTATTACAGCAACATCAAAGAAAAGTTAATTGGTAAAACTGTTAATTTTTCTCCTGGGGAAAGCTATTATGACTCTGTTATTGATGATTTTATCGAAAGATATGAAGAAGAATATAAGAAATATCTTTTTAAAGTAAAAGAAGTTATATTACAAATATTTCTGGAAAGTGGGAAAAAGTTGGATAAAGAACCAGAAAAGAAAGAGAAAGGTAATAAAAATAGAAATCTAAGAATATTAAAACATGCTTTAGATGATTTTAATAAAATTTTTGATGGGATTCAAAAATATGATAATGAAAAATTAACTGAGAGTCTCTTTATTTATTTTGTGGCTTTATCCTTTGAGTATAAATTATCTGAAATAAGCAGAGATGAGATGTTAAAAATTAATGCTGATCATCATATTAGGGAACGCACCTTTCATGAAGGTAGAAAGAATATTTCCTTAAAATTTGTTCAGAAATATTATATTGGCAAAAACAATTTATTTTTTGAATCTTTTATTTCTATTGTTAATTATATTAAATCTGGATATTTAGATAAAAAATTATTAGAAAAAGAAATTAATGATAAAATTCCACTAGAGAAAGAAAGCAGTCAGGTATATAAAATATTTAATAACTGGTGGAATATAAAGGATGATAAAACTTTTTATGAGGTTACAGATGAATTAATAGCAGATATTAAGAACGGTGATATAGATTTTGAATTATATAAACATACTTTTACCAGATTATTGTTTTTTGTAGAAAAAGGAGCATTATCAATTACTGCTGAGGATTTACTTGACAAGTTTAAAAATGGGGCAAAAAAATCTGTAAAAAAGACTGACACCCTGGCTAGACATCAAAAACCTGGTATTAAATCTGAATTAAATAGACTTAGTTCGAAAAATCGAGAATTAGTAAAAAAACTGAATGACTTTACTAAAGAAGTTAAAGAGGAAGAAAAAGAAAGAAGACTTCAGAAAAAATTAGAAAAATTGATAAATAATCTATTCAACGATCAGGATGAATTTTTTGAAAAAATTTATAATCACTTAGATGAATATGGTATAAGACCAGTAATGGATTATCTTGATATAGATAGAATAATTTCTGATTTTGATCAACTTGATAATAATATAATTTTGGAACTTAGAAATATTATTGACAGAAGATATAATTATTCAAATGTTTCAGAATATTTAGCTTCTGATTTAGATGGTTTAGAGAAATTAAAAACAGGCTTAGAAAGTTATATTGATGAAAACATAGAAGATAACGGGCTTAGAAAAATTATAGTTCAATTTTTAATTGAAGATATTGAAGATATATGTCACAAATTGAGAAATTAAAATTATTTCTTGAATTAGTTACTATAAAATAATTATTGAGGTGCTCTATTTGGAATATATTGCCGGAGATTATATTTGTTATGATTGCATAAATGATAAAATAATAACTAGGTTAATTAATGAACAAAATAAAGTGCAAGAATGTAAAAAATGTGGTGAAGATAAACCTACTATTGAATTTACTGAACTTGCAGATATGCTTGATAATGTTTATAGAAAATATTACAAACCAGGTCAGGAATCATTAATGATGCTTGGAATTGCTGCTTCAGAGCAAATCATAGGTGATTATCCAGAAGAAATTATCCAGGAAATTTTAGAAGTAGATTTAGACATAGCAGAATCACTTGCTAACTATTTGCATTCTGAGGAGAGATATTCAGTAGCTAAGGGGGCTACAGCTATGTATGAGCCTGGTAATAAATATATGGAGAAGAATATTAGTAACACTAAACTTCATAAGAAATGGGAAACATTTGAAGATAGCATTAAGTTCGAACAAAGATTTTTTGATGATGAAAATAAGAATTTAATTGACCAATTATTTGAAGATATTAAAAGTTATGCAGACCAAGATGTTTTCACTACTGAACTTAATATTTCTGAAAATGATGATGTATATGTTTATAGAGCAAGAAAAGCTGCATCTAAAAAGCAGGCAGAGAAAATTATAGAAGAACTTCCCAATTCCATGGGTATGCCACCTAAAAATAAAAGTAAAGGTGGTAGGATGAATCCGCCAGGAATTAGTATGTTTTATGGAGCTTTTACTAAAAAAACATGTATCAATGAGGTGAGACCTGTTGTTGGTGGATTGGTTGTTCTAGCTAAATTTAAAGTTGAAAATAAAGTTCGTTTATTGGATTTACCTAAATTTGAACATGGTCAGGCAAGAATCAGTAAGTTTAATTCAGATTATGAAGAGATCATGCAAAAATGGAGTTTTTTTAGAGACTTTCATAAATTAATAACAAAGCCAGTAAAGCCAGCTGAAAAATTTTTAGAGTATGTTCCAACACAAGTAGTTGCTGAATATTTTTCTAAAAAACTTGATTATGATGGAATAATATATTCTTCATCGCAAACAAAAAAAGATATGGTTGTTTTTGAAGCTGAAACTTCAGAGCGTAAAGATAATATTGCTTTTTTTAATCCGCTTCAGGTAATAATAAATGGGCATTCTGATTCTTCACGGGATACAGCTGATACTGTATTAAGTTTACAGAGGAATAATGTTGAAGTTAAACAAATAGACGCTGTGGAATATTTTAGTAGTTCAACTAGTATTGATTAATTTAATAGATAAATAAGTAGTTAAACTAAAATTTAAGGATATATGTTTCTCCTAATAAGAGGGTTGTATATATCTTTTTTATTTATCATTAAAATAATTATTTTACTTTATTTCCAATTTATTCTATGATATACTTTTAATAGTATAAATATTAGAAGAGGAGGAAATTTAATGCAGGAATTTGATGTGACGGCTCATAACTATGATTTTGTTTTTAAGGACTCTTTTAATCTCTTTAAAAATGATATTGCTGATTTTTTAGAGGTGGAGCTGCCTGGAATTGCTTCTTATCTGGAAACTGAATTTGCTGAGATTGAAACAAATTTAGAATTACTTGATTTAAATTTCATGCTGGAAGACGGGTCAATCCTCCATCTAGAGGAAGAAGCAGAGATTTCTGTTTCAGACTTAATTCGTTTTGCCAGTTATGATTTAAAGTTGTATAATAGATATAGAGATAGAGTTCGGACAATTATTTTATGTATTAAGGGCTATACAGATTCAACAGCAGGATTTAACTGCGGCAGTCTCGGTTATAATTCAACTGTTGTAGATATGTCTAAAAAAGATGGCAAAAAGAAACTGGAAGAATTAAAAGCAAAAATTGAAAATAAGGAAAAGATAAATTACCTGGACTTAATCTTTTTACCTTTGATGAACAGTGATCAGAAAATAGTTGATCGAGTCAAAGAAACTATTGAATTGGAAGAAAAGCTGGAAATAGAGCAAAATTCAAAAAACAATCTTGTTGCTTTGACTGTCGTTTTAAGTGATAAATTTTTAAGTGACAAAGATATGTCAGAAATTTGGAGGGATTACAAAATGGTAAAATTCTTTAAATATGTAGAAGAGCAGGGCAAAAAAGAAGGCGAAAAACAGGGTGAGAAAAAATTATTTAAAAAGTTAATAAAAGGTAATTTTGAAGGCTGCGATGATAAAATCATGGAATTAATTGATCAGGCAGAAATAAGTAAATTAGAAGAGTTAAGTGAAAGAATTTCTAAGATTAAGGATTTAAAGGAATTAGAAGAAGCATTAAAGCATTAAAATATTTGAATAGAAAACAGTTTTGTGTAATTGTACTCCTGGATTTATTTGATTAGCTGCCAGGAGTATTTTTATTTACTTTTCAAAAAGAAAAAATCTAAACTAAATACGATTTGGATTATATAAATTTATAGAAAAGCTTCTGCTAATTTTGTCGATTAGATTGAAATGAAACTCAGGCTGGGTCTCAACGGGTGGTAAATTTATCAAAGAATTTCAGGAGAAGATGGAAAAGTACTTAAATGTAGAGCGGGCAGTAGCAGTTCAGAGTGGAACAGCCGGTTTACACCTTGCAGTGAGGGTTTTAGGAGTAGACCGTGATGATGAAGTAATAGTTCCCACAGCAACCTTTATTGCAGCAGTAAATCCAGTTACCTATATGGGAGCAGAACCTGTATTTATGGACTGTGGAGATGATATCAACATCGATCCAGATAAATTAGAATCATTTTTAGCGGATCAATGTAAAATGGTTGATGGTAAGGTAATTAATAAAAAAACAGATAAAGAAATAAAAGCTGTCGTAGTAGTTCATGTCTTTGGTAATCCAGCTGATATGGAAAGAATAATGGAAATTGGAGCTAAATATAATCTAAAAATAGTAGAAGATGCAACAGAAGCTCTCGGTTCTTATTATACTTCCGGTAAATATCAGGGTCAGTACTGTGGAACAATAGGAGATATCGGAGTCTATTCCTTTAATGCCAACAAGATAATCACAACCGGTGGTGGAGGTATGATGGTTTCCAATCACCCTGAGCTTTTAGAAAAGGTCTCATTTTTAGGAGTACAGGCTAAAACAGATCCATTATATTATCAGCATGATGAAATAGGATATAACTATCGGATGACCAATATTCAGGCAGCCTATGGAACAGAACAGATAGACAGGCTGGAAGACTTTATAGCCACTAAAAAGAAAAATTATAAGCTTTACAAAAAAGCAATAGCTGAAATAGATGGCTTAAGCTTATTACCTTTTAATCAGGGAACAAGAGCCAATCACTGGTTTTATGCTGTAATAGTTGATCAGGATCAATACGGAATCGATAGAGACGAGCTGTTAAGAAAGTTAAACGAGGTCAATATTCAGGCCAGACCTCTCTGGGGACTGATCCATCAGCAGAAACCTTATCTTGATAATCAGGCCTATCAGATAGAAAAGGCTCAGTACTTTGTTGATCATTTAATTAATATACCCTGCTCTTCTAGCTTAACTGAAGAAGAGGTAGAAATTGTAGTTGAGTGGTTAAAGGAATTTAAAAAATAAAATACTTACAAAATACACTTCCTCTTTTTGAACTAAAGTGATCTTATCAGATCAAATATTAGTTTAGAAAGGGGATTTTTTTATGTGCAGTAAGTCTAGAGATGCTTTTGTCAAGCTAAAAAGTACCAGCTGCTAATTGAAAAGTGTACCATCTCCTGATATTATTTTCAGCCATCAGAATAGCTAGTTTATTTTTCATCATATTGTTAACCCCTATTAATCATTTAATTTGAATCCATTACTTAAGTATTTGTCCAGATCTTTTATTTGCTTAGAATCCAGCTTATTTACCTTTTTCATTAATTTCCTAAAATCAGGGTTTTATGAAATCTTGAGTATAGAGAAATAAAATCCTCCTCAGTCAGCCAGTTATCCATTTCATCTTTTTCTCCCAATAAAAAACTCACATTAATATTTAATGCTTCGGCGATATCTTGTAATCTCTTTAATGAGGGGTTGCTACGATTATTTTCAATATCACTTAAAAAAGTATGAGAAATCCCAACTTTACTGGCTAATTCCCGTAAAGAATAGTTATTCATTTTCTGAAGCCTTTTAATTCTGTCTCCTAGATCCATTTTCTCACATCCTAAAAAAATATTTAACTCGACTACAAAACAAGAAAGCTTATAATAGAAATTTTATTTTTCCTTTTCATAAACTAGAATATCTCCTACCTGACAGTCAAAAAATTCACATAAAACTTCCAGTGTCTCAGCAGAAAATCTTGTTACTTTTTGATTATACCAGTTAGATATAGTATTTTTGTCTAAACCTGTTTTGCTGCTGAGTTCGATCATTGTCCTGATATCATTTTCAGCCATCAGAATAGCTAACTTATTTTTTATCATAATGATAACCCCATTACTTATAAGGATGACAAACTAAAGTTCTATATTAACACATAAAATGTTACGAAATATAACTGCATAAATTATTTTTCTGTTTCAATAAATTTAATTAACCTTTTATAAAAACTAATATTATTTGAATCCATTTTTCTCATTTCATTAAATAAAGATTTAAGTTCTTTATTATTTAAAATTTCTTCAGAAATCTTATTTTCACTAACAGTATAGGTATCATAATCATGAGCAAGTAAAGAATCAATACTGCAGTCTAAAGCATCCGAAATTTTTCTTAATATTTTATATGAGGGTTCCTGATTCTTACTTTCATACCCCGCAATAGTTGAACGTTTAACTCCCACAATTTCCGCCAAATCATTTTGCGTGAAGCCTTTATTTTTTCGAGCTTTTTTTAAGTTTTTACCAAAAGCCATAGGGAAACACCTCCATTTTTATTGAATAATCAAATTAAATAAAAAAAATCACATAAAACACTTGACAAAGTTCTATTACACCACTATAATGAAATAGAAATGTGATATAAGAAAACAACACTCCAGAATAAAAAAAGACAGAACTATCCCTGGGTTCTTCTAAAAAGCAAAGGAGGGATTAGAATTATAAAATCAGGGTAACAGATTTCAGTGGGGACTGATCTGTTTATAATTATTTATTAATTATATCACAACAATAGTTAGATGTAAATTTGTGGAATTGACTTTTAACTTCAAAAGACAGAATCTTGTTAACAGTACATTTATTTAGACATTATGGTTTTCCGGGAGGGATTTCTTGTGAATAAAAATTCAAAAAGCAAACAGGAGAGTCTGGCAGAATATCAACCTGGAGACAAACTGTATCAGCTTTTTAAACATAAGCAGGCAATTGTAAATGGACATGAAGAAAAATTCCTGATAAAAATTGAAAAAATCACATAAGTTTCACCTGGGGCCGTGGGCCGGGAAGTTTACTTTTCCCGGCCCTATTTTTTGTTTAAAACTGCTATTAAAGCTAATTGAGTTTATTTATTTCCAGAATTAATTTAGTAAATGAAAGGAGAAAAATAAAATGAATCCATTAAATGTCCGATCCGAAATAGCTCCTTTAAAAAAAGTTCTCTTACATCGGGTGGGAAGAGAGGTAGAAAATTTAACTCCGGATATTTTAGATAGATTATTATTTGATGACATTCCATACTTAGAGATAGCTCAAAAAGAGCATGATGCTTTTGCCGGACTGCTAGAAGACAACGGAGTAGAGGTTGTTTATCTGGAAGACCAGATTGCAGAAGTTATAAATGATGCTGATCTCAGAAGTCAATTTATAGAACAGTTTTTAGATGAAGGAAAAGTTTTTAGTCCTGGAGAACGGTCAGCAGTTAAAGATTATTTCTTTAGCATGAATAATACTGAGCTGATCAATACTATGATGGCCGGTGTTCGTAAGAGAGAGGTACCTAAAATAGCTAACTGCTCCTTAAATGACATGGTAGATAGTGAGTATCCCTTTATTTTAGATCCCATGCCCAATCTATATTTTACCAGAGATCCCTTTGCCACTATTGGTAGAGGAGTTTCTTTAAATCATATGCGGACAGATGTCAGAAATCGGGAAACTATCTTTTCGGAATATATCTTTAAATATCACCCCGATTATAAAGATTGTGATATACCCTTCTGGTTTGATAAAGATAATACCAGCTGTTCTATAGAAGGGGGAGATGAATTAATCTTAAATGACAAAGTACTGGCAATGGGAATTTCGCATCGAACAGATGCTGCAGCTATTGAAGAAGTGGCCAAAAAGCTTCTCTATGATGAGCAGGAAACATTCGAAAGAATATTAGCCTTCAAAATTCCAGATAAAAGAGCTTTTATGCATCTGGACACTGTATTTACCATGGTGGACTATGACAAATTTACTATTCACGCTCAAATTGAAGGTCAATTAAAAGTATTTTCGATCACTAAAGGTCAGGAAGACGGCCTCAAAATTGAGGAAGAAGAGGATACTTTAGATAACATCCTCAAAAAATATCTGAAACTTGACGAAATCACCCTGATCAAGTGTGCGGGAGGAGATGAAGTTGATGCAGGAAGAGAACAGTGGAGTGATGGTTCTAATACCCTGGCAATAGCCCCCGGAGAAGTAGTGGTATATTCTCGCAATCATGTAACAAATAAAATTTTAGAAGAAAACGGAGTTAAGCTTCATTTGATCCCCAGTTCCGAATTGTCACGCGGTCGGGGTGGACCAAGATGTATGAGTATGCCCTTAATTCGAGAAGAACTTTAAAAACGAAAGGAGTTAATAATAATGGGAGTAAATTTACGAGGTAGATCATTTTTAAGCTTAAAAGACTTTAGTGCAGCTGAAATACATTATTTACTTGACCTGGCAGCAGATTTAAAACAGAAAAAAAGAACGGGTGCTAAAGGTCAACTGCTTCAAGGTAAAAATATTGTTCTCTTATTTGAAAAATCTTCAACCAGAACTAGATGTGCTTTTGAGGTAGCAGCTTATGATGAAGGTGCAAATGTAACAAACCTTACCAACAGTCAGCTGGGTAAAAAAGAAACAGTCGAAGATACTGCTAAAGTGCTGGGAAGATTTTATGATGGAATAGAATTTAGAGGTTTTAAACAGAGTGATGTGGAACTACTGGCAATTCACTCTGGAGTACCGGTCTGGAATGGTTTAACAGACAGTTATCATCCGACTCAGGTACTGGCCGATCTTTTAACTATTAAAGAAAACACAAACAAAGCTCTGGATAAAATAAAATTAGTTTATGCAGGAGATGCTCGCAATAATATGGGTAATTCACTTTTAATTGCTGCAGCAAAACTTGGGATGGATTTTGTTGGCCTGGCTCCTAAATCTCTCTGGCCGGAAGCTGATTTTGTCAATGATATGCAGGAAATTGCAGAAGAAACTAACGCAAAGATTAAATTTAGCGAAGATTTAAAAGCAGTCGAGGGTGCCGATGCAATTTATACAGATGTCTGGGTCTCAATGGGAGAAGAAGATCAATTTGAAGAAAGAATAAAATTATTAAAGAAGTATCAGGTTAATCAAGATTTAATTGAAAAAACTAAAAATAAGGAAGTTATCTTTCTGCACTGTTTACCTTCCTTCCACGATAATAAGACAACAACCGGTAGAGAAATTGAAGAGGAATTTGGACTTAAAGAAATGGAAGTAACCGATGCTGTATTTAATGGTAAACATTCTAGAGTTTTTGAAGAAGCAGAAAACAGAATGCACACTATCAAAGCAGTAATGGTAGCAACAGCAGGTAATTAAACCTACAACTCTATCCTCCCTATGCGGTGGGAGGATAGAGTCCAATATTAAATAATTTAAAATTAAACTAAGGAGTGAATGCTAACTATGAAAAAATTTGAAATGCCAAGTGCTTTTACTATTTTGATGATGATAATCATAGTTGTAGCAGTACTGACCTGGATTATTCCAGCCGGCCAGTATCAGCAGGAAGATGGAAAACCCGTACCCCAGAGTTATCAGCATACAGCTGCAAATCCTCAGGGGCTATGGGAGATTCTGCAGGCACCAATAAAGGGATTTTATGATGCGCGGGATATTGCCTTTTTTATTCTGGTGATTGGAGGTTTTCTGGCAGTGGTCATGCAAACAGGAGCCATTGATGCCGGAATAGGAGCGGTTATCAAAAAGCTAAAAGGACGCGAACAGATAATGATCCCTATTTTAATGATACTGTTTGGGCTTGGCGGTACAACCTATGGGATGGCAGAAGAGACGATTGCTTTTTATCCGCTGGTGATTCCCGTTATGCTGGCAGCCGGTTATGATACGGTAACTGCTGTTTCTGTTATTTTATTGGGAGCGGGCCTTGGAGTTCTAGGTTCAACAGTCAATCCATTTTCTACAGGGATTGCAGCCGGGTTTGCCGAAATTTCAATCGGTCAGGGAATTATTTTAAGAACAATATTATTAATTATCACCGAGGGAATAGGTATTGGCTATGTGATGAGATATGCCAAAAAAGTAAAAGAAAATCCTAAAAACTCTCTTGTATACGAAAAAATGAAAGAAAATAAAGAATATTTTTTAAGTGATGAAAGTCAGGAAAGTAAAACTTTAAACAAAAGCAGAAAAGCAGTGCTCTGGATTTTTGCAATTACCTTTGTGATTATGATTTTAAGTGTTATTCCCTGGGCCTATAAATTTAATATCACAATATTTGAAAGTTTAAATTCTGCTATAAAAAGTCTGCCCCTGGTGGGACCTTTAATTGGAGATATGCCTCCCCTGGGAGATTATTGGTTTACAGAGATGAGTGTCTTATTTTTATTTTCTTCTTTTGTTACTGCCATGGTTTATGGCATGGGAGAAAAGAAATATGTAGATACCTTAATCGAAGGAGCCAGAGATTTGCTGGGAGTAGCTTTAATTATTGCTGTTTCTCGTGGAATAACAGTCGTTATGAATGATGGTCGGATCACTGCTACTATTCTTAACTGGGGAGAGCGAATGCTGGGGGATTTAAATGCAATTTCTTTTGTTAATTTAAGCTATTTATTTTATATTCCAATGTCATTTTTAGTTCCCTCTACTTCCGGACTGGCAACTCTATCAATGCCTATTATGGCTCCACTGGCAGACTTTGTTGGTATTGGTAGAGAACTGGTAGTAACTTCTTTTCAGTCAGCAGCAGGTATTGTGAACTTAATTACTCCTACCAGTGGAGTTGTAATGGGAGCGCTGGCAATTGCCCGCCTATCTTATGGTAAGTGGCTTAAGTTTACAGCAAAATTACTTGTAATTTTAATGGTAACAATAATGATCTTATTAACATTAGGAACAGTAATTTAATAATAAAAATGAGGTGAAAAATATGAAGATTGTAGTTGCTTTAGGAGGAAATGCATTAGGTAATACACCGGAGGAGCAGAAGAAATTAGTTAAAGAAACTGCAGTACATCTGGTTGATTTAATAGAAAAAGGTCATCAATTGGTTATTGCTCATGGAAATGGACCTCAGGTTGGAATGATCAATCTTGCTTTTCAAAATCAAAGTTTGTTAGATAATAGCATACCAATTATCCCTTTCCCCGAATGTGGAGCAATGAGCCAGGGATATATTGGTTATCATCTGCAAAATGCACTGGGAGCTGAACTTGAAAAAAGAAAAATCAATAAGTCAGTTTCTACAATAATCACCCAGGTGCTTGTAGATAAAGATGACCCAGCTTTTGATTCCCCCTCCAAACCTGTAGGTAGTTTTTATAGTCAAGAAAAAGCAGTTAAGCTTAAAGAAGAAAAAGGTTATCAAATGATAGAAGATGCCGGTAGAGGTTATAGAAGAGTTGTGCCCAGTCCCCAGCCAGTGGATATTGTAGAAAAAGAAATAATTACAAATCTAATTGAAGATCAACAGCTGGTAATTGCCTGTGGAGGTGGGGGGATACCTGTTATTAAAGAGGGAAGATTTTTAGAAGGTGTTTCGGCAGTAATTGATAAAGATTTCGCCAGTGAAAAACTAGCTGAAATTGTTGATGCCGATCTGCTGGTTATTCTGACTGCAGTTGATAAAGTTGCTATTAATTTTGGAGAGGAAGATGAAAAATGGTTAGATCAAATTAATATTCAGCAGGCAAAAAAATATATTGAAGAGGGCCATTTTGCACCGGGAAGTATGCTGCCCAAAGTAAAAGCAGCAGTTAGTTTTGTAGAAAAAAAGAAGAGCGGCAAAGCTTTAATAACTTCACTCAGTAAGGCTCAGGCAGGTTTAGAAGGGAAAACTGGAACTTTAATTAGCAGGGGAGATGAATAAGATGTTAAGAAAAAACATGTTAAATTAGATTATGTACAGGGTGAGTGGCAGGATTTTGAAGAATATCAGTTCAAAATCCAGGCTAAAATAGAAAAATTAGCGCTTAATCTTTATCATCAAGATCCAGAATTAGGAATTGATTTTTTAACTGAGTATTCCAATGATAGAGCTTTAAAAGCTCTCCACACTGCCTATCAAATGCGTGATCAAATAAAAACTGATTTTAGCCAGATTCTATTAAAAGATTATAATTAATTATAATGGGGAAAAGGTGGGATGAATTTAATTCTTCTGCCTTTTTCTTTAAATTAGGAGAGAAGAAATGTATTTACTTATAATATTTATTACAATAGTCCTGGGAATCCTTCTATTAAGGCTAAGAAGCAAAAATAAGATATTGAAACTGTTAAAAAATAAATTTAAATTATTGGCAGAGGGAAGCATGAACGTTGAAATTGAGTCTGAGAACAATCAACTTAAAATACTTTCAACTTATTTTAATAAAGGTTTAAAGAGGATTAGAAAATTTATTGCTTATACTGTTCAGATATCCGAAAAAATATATGACTCTTCTGCTAAAATGAAGCTGGACATTAGATCTATCAAGGACTCCCTCCAAAATTCTTCTTCAACTATGGAAGATTTTAGTGAGAACATGCTAGAACAGAGCCGACATGCAGAAGCAACTGATGAAAAAATGGAGAATTCTGTTCAATTGTCTGACTCAATAAAAAACAATTGTCAAGCTGCACTCTCAAAGGTAAAAGTTGTGCAGGAGGTTGTCGAGGAAAATGATCAAAATTTGCAGATTACAATTGGGGATGTAAAGGAAAGTATAAATGACTTTGATAATTTAAGCCAGGAAATTAAAAAATTAAATAGTAAAGCCGGCAGTATCAAAGAAATAATAGTTAAAATAAATGAAATATCAGAGCAGACAAATCTTCTGGCATTAAATGCTGCTATAGAAGCTGCCAGAGCCGGTAAAAAAGGAAGAGGCTTTGCAGTCGTGGCAGATGAAATCGGTCAGCTTTCAGAACAGGTAGCTAATTTTTCTGCTAATATTAAAAAAATTAGTTCCAGTATTTCTACTCAGACAAAAAATGTAAATTCCAAAATGATTAAAAGAGTTGATAATATCAAAAAAGATTTAACTAAAATTAATCAGGCGAAAAAAGGATTTAAACAAATAGATGAATCAACTCTTGAACTGCGAGAGCAAATAGATGAAATTAAGAATTTATCAATTAAACAAAATGTAATTTCAGAACAGGTAAAAAATATGATGGATCAGATTACGGTTAATTCTCAGCAGCTTGCAGCCGGGGTTGAAGAGATAACTGCTAATACTCAGGAACAGAAAAATTTCATTGGGCAGATAGATGATTATATGGAAGGTTTTTATCAAGAAATATCAGATTTGAATAAGGAAACGAATTATTTTATGCAGGCATTTGAACTAACAGAAGCTGATAAAAAGACAATTGAGGAAAGTGTTGAAATATTAAAAAGAATATCCTCACCCAAATTAATGCAGGACAATAATCAGAGCAGAAAATTGTTGAAGAAGTTAATAAAAAAATATAATCAATTTGAAATGTTGTCGGTTTTTAATTCGGAAGGAATGAATTTTTCTTCTAATATAGAGGAAGAAGATATGACAAAGAACTTCTCTCATCGAGAATATTTTTCTGAGGCTATAAAAGGTAATGTATATTGTTCTGATCCCTATATTTCGCTGGATAGTTATAATTATTGTATTGCAATTTCTGTTCCGATTAAAAAGCAGGAAGAAGTAGTTGGTGTTTTAATGGGCGATTTAAATATCCAATAGAAAATTTATCAAAATATAATAAGGGTGATTATAAATGAAGAAAGATGCTCACTACTATGCTCTGCGGGCGATGGCCCACTCTGTTGGAATTGAAAGTAAACCGCTCACAAAATAGCGTATGCTTCTCAGTTTGTTGATGACGCTAAAGTAAATAAAATTACTCTGGCGGAGGACAATTCTTCTCAAATACTTTCTCAACTTGATGATCCTAAAAAAATAATTAATGCTGCTACCTGCCACAGTTATTTGGATTTAAGTACATATAATTATTCTTCTATGACAGCCAATACAGCTGCTTTTCATTTTGTACCCGGGTGTGGAGGCAAAAACTTTTCGAAAAAGATGCGCTGCAAAAAAGAATCGAAAATAATAAAAGCAATCATTGATAATGCTATAAATAATGATGATCCTATTAAATTAGGAATAACTCTCCATGCTTATGCTGATACTTTTTCCCATCAGGGTTTTTTCAGGGAACTTAAGTAAAGTCAATGATGTAGAAGAGATTGCTAATTCCAATAAAATTGAAGAAGATGTTGGACTTAGAGGATTTGCAAATAAATTATTTGATCAGTTTAAATATTTTATTTCAGAAGATTTTAATGACAGGATTGTAAAAGAAGTTTATTTAGAATATAATTAATTTTATATATACTAAATTGGAAATTTTTTGAAATGAACATTGAAATGTTATTCAATTTGATATATAATCTAGTTAGTAAGCAATAGTAAGTATTAAAAGTAATACGGTAAGATGTCAAGAGGAAAAAAGAAAATAATTTAATTTATTTGGCTGAAATTAGTTAAATTAGGCATAATTCTATCCGTCTAGCCTGAATAGTAATTTTTACCAATTCAGCCCATGACTAAATAATAGTTCTAATAGAAAATTAAGTAAACAGACTAATTTGCAATAATTATCTACCTCCGTGGTTGATATATTTCGCCTTTGCTCAGCAAAGCAAAAACGAGACGGACAAATTTACGTGCTGTAATGTAAGCACGAGGGCTGTTTTGTGCTTGTGCTTTGGAACTTCATTATACTTTTTGTAGTAGTAGCTTTTGTACCTATCATTGTGTACTCTCAATGAATTAGCAGCTTCTACCAGGTAATATCTAAGATATTTATTACCCTTTTTAGTTAAATGAGTTTCCTCAGCAGTAAAAGAGCCTGATTGATACTGGGACCAGGTAAGACCAGCATATGAGGCGAGATTAGTTTCTTTGTCAAAACGATTGATATCACCAA
>Ga0208033_10072_pt1 | contig 19753 bp, 21 predicted proteins | sample Shrwel1BS1Day87_FD_187539 | JGI IMG/M metagenome (GOLD analysis project Ga0208033, IMG submission 187539) | Subsurface microbial communities from deep shales in Ohio, USA - Utica-3 well 1 S-1-Day87 (SPAdes) (version 2) ... | reverse complement strand
ATTCTAAAGTAGAAATGAAATCAGTTGCTTTTCCAAAATTGGGTACAAATAATGGAGGTTTAGACTGGGAAGCAGTTAAAAAATTAATGGAAAAATATTTATCTGATCTGGATATTGATGTTTATATATGTTTAAATGAAAAAAATGAAGCTGAGGGTACAGAAAAGAAAATGCTTGATCTTGTTAATAAAGCTGACCGTGAACATTTAATTAAAGAGGTTGGTATTAATGCAAAACAGGCGAAAATAATAGTGGATAAACAACCTGTTCACAGGTTTTGGCAGATAATTAATTTTAATGGGGTAGGAAAAAAATCTTACGAAAAATTATTTAAATACTATTATCAATTAGCTAAAGGTAAAAAAAGAGAATTAGTTCAAATGGCTTTAGAGATGTAATTTAAAGTCTTTTATAATAATGTATGTTAGGTCACCTCGTCGTGACCATAGAGACTAAGTGTTGCTTAGATTCGTGTTGGAGGGCTTATTAGTCCTCCGTTTTTTTAGATTAATTTGATAAAAATTTTATTATATAGAGAAAAATTAAGGAGATGATATTTATGCCTACTTCTTCTATTTTTGGTAAATTTGTTATTGATTCAGATGAAAAATTAGAAATTCTATTAAAACCAGTCAATGAAAACGAAAAATATAATGTCCCTAAAATTGATGTGGAAAAAGAAATGGTTAGGGGTGAAAAGATATTAGAGGGAATGTAGTATTGCTGCAGCTCTTTTTCTAATAAAAACAATTTGAAGTTTAACTATAAGGGCATAAAAGATTTTTTCCAAAAGGAGGAAGCAACAAATGACTAAAAAATTAACTGGTAAAGATATTTTGCTCCTTTTGTTATATTTACCTGGTAAAACAGATAAGAAAAATGAGCAGATAATTGGTAGAACCAGATTAACTAAGATGATCTATATTTTTAATAAGGAACTCAAAAATAAATTTGATAAACTTGACGAATCTACTTTACCTGATTTTTTTGCCTATGATTATGGACCATTTTCTAAAGATTTATTAGATGATATACAATTTTTTGTTAATATTGATTTTGTAATTGAAAAAGTAGAGAAAATCCAGCAAACTACTGCAGATTATGAAGAATCTGAATATAATTATAATGAGGAGATAGGTTTTGGAAATGTCAACTCTATGGAAAATGATCCTCCCAACTTATATTCTTATAGACTTTCAGAAAAGGGTATTGAATTTGTGGAGGAAAATATTTTGGAAAACATTTCAAAACAGCAAAAAGAGTATTTAATAAAGTTCAAAAGAAAAATTAATACTCTATCTCTGGATTCAATTTTAAGTTATGTATATAATAAATATCCTAATGCAGCAGAGAATTCACTGATTAGATCAGACTATATAGCAGAAGCAGGTTCTAAAAATGACTGAATATGAAATTGTAGAAGATTGTTATACTAAATTATTGAATATGGATAACATTAAGGAAGTACATTTAGAAATACCTTATATGTCAAAAGTTATTGATATGGTAATAATTGAAAATAACAGTCGGATAATAACTATAGAGTTTAAGCTGCAAAACTGGAGAAAGGCTTTAAATCAGGCTAAAGTTCACAAATATGGAGCAGATGAAGCTTATATCTGTATGCCGGAGCCAAAACAGGGATTTAAAGAAGAATTTATAAAGTTGTTAAAAAAGAAAGGGATTGGTCTTTTTAAATATGATTCAAAACAGCAAATTCCTTTTGAGAAAATTGTAGATGCCAGAGAAGAAGATAATAGATGGCAGCCGCGGGTTGATCTTCTTAAAGAAATGATTTCAAAGGTTAAACTGGCTGCTCAGGAAAATGAAATAGCTGCCGTGTGAAATTACGGAGAGGATTAATTATGCGTACTTTTAAAGAAAGGATTAAAGATATAGAAGAACACTTTGATAATTTAACTATAGAGGAATTTGAAAAGAATATGTATAATGCCGGAGGTTATAAAATTAAAGCTGCTGAAGAATCTGGTTTTAGACTTTCTTCATCAGAGGAGATTACTTTGGAAACAGATTGAGATTCTTTTGAAATTGAGGATAAAAATTATGATGCTTCTAATACTCCGGATATATCTTCACTTATTATTTCACCTTTAAATATTAATAAATTATTAGATGAAAACAAAAATGAATAACATTTATTATGATATCTGGGTAATTTAATATATAAAAGAAGTTAGGAATAAAAGAATAATTAAATTATAAATATCAAAAGCATTATGTGACTGCTCCTGCTGAAATTGAGAGATTTTGGCGGGAGTTTTTTGGCTACAGGGGATTGCTTATTTATATAAGCAGGAAAAATTATACTGGCAAAGAACTATATTAATAGTTGCTATAATTATTCTTTGTTCTAAGCACTTTAATTTAAGCGTGGGGTGGGAGTATGAAAATAAAAAGTTTAGCTGCTGAGAATTTTAGATTGTTATCTAAGAAAAATAAAAATGAAATTTTTTTAGATGATGTTTTCACTTTAATGGTAGGAAGAAATAATACTGGTAAGACCAGTTTTATTGAATTGGTGGATAAATTTTTAGCAGACAATATTACTTTTGAGTTTGCTGATTTTTCTATTTCATCTTATAAAAATTTTAAAGCTGCATATGAAATATTTAAAGAGTATATTGAACTGGCTGCAGAAGAAAATGAAGAAAACGCTGAGGAAGTAAATAAATTAAGGGATGACTTAGAAAATGAATTACCTTCTATAAGCTTAGAAATCACTATTGAATATAAAGACGATGATGATACTTCTCATCTGCAGCCATTTTTAACTCAACTAAAGTCAGATTGTACAGAATTGATCCTGCAATACGAATATTACTGTAAAGACCCGGTTGATTTTTTTAAAAAATATGAAAAACAGAAAGACAAAATTGACTTAATAAAATTTATAGAAAAAAATTTTTCTAATAACTATAGTAATAGAATTTGGACTGTAGATCCGACTGATAAAGATAATAGATTTTTAATAGATAATAAAAACAATAGAAAAAGTAAGCTGAAAAAGCTTCTTTCTGCCTCGTTTATTTTTGCCCGCAGAGATCTTGATGATAAGGCAAATGATAAAAGCAAAAACTTGTCTAATTTATTTGATAATTACTTTAAGTTGATAGAAGATAAAGATGAAGAACTATTAACTGCTCTGGAAAATAAACTGTTGGGAGTCAGCAAAGATTGGGATAAAGAGTATGATGAAATTTTTGGAGATTACTACGATTCCTTAGAAAAATTTGGTTATCCGGGGTTGAACGAAAGAAAAATAAAATTGAAGTCAATATTTTCACCGGAAAAAATAATGAAGAATAATACAGAAGTTTATTATGATAATGATGACGGCAAAAATTTACCAGAAGCATATAATGGTTTAGGTTTTAGCAATTTGATTTACATAATATTGAAATTACTATATTTTCATAGAGAATTTCAGGAGAAGGGTACAAAGTTACAGATGATTTTTATTGAAGAACCAGAAGCGCATCTTCATCCTCAAATGCAAAAAACATTTATAAGAAATATTTTAGACTTTATTGAAGATAAAATAAAAAAAGATGATGATCCTTTAGAGTGGAATATTCAAATTATAATAACTACTCATTCTTCTTACATAATTTCTGAAGGCAATTATAATAATATTCGTTACTTAAAAAATACTGATCATTCTATTGACACTAAAGATTTAATGAGATTTGCTCAGAAAAGTGATGAGAGTCTAAAGTTTTTAGAGCAGTATTTGAAACTAAACAAATGCGAGTTATTTTTTGCTGATAAAGTAATACTAATTGAGGGAACAGTGGAGAGAATGCTATTACCATTAATGATTAAAAAAGTGAGTAATACTGAAGAAGAGAAAAGCTTAATTAATGAATATATCTCTGTTGTAGAAGTTGGTGGTGCGTATGCTTATAAATTTGAAAAATTATTAAAATTTATAGAGGTTAAAACACTTATTATTACTGATTTAGACTCTGTTGATCCCAAAAAGAATTATGCCAGTGCTGCACCACTACCTGGTTATGATTACAAAACTAGCAATAAAACTTTGGATGAGTGGATCCCAGGGGAAATATTTGTGGATGAGCTTCTACAGTTGACAGAGGATGATAAGATAAATAAATGTGAGAAACAGGACATTAGAGTAGCATATCAATATCCTGTAGAATCAGATTTTTGCGATGACACCCTATGTGGCAGAAGCTTTGAAGAACAGTTTATAATAGGAAATCTTGAACTGATTTATGATAATAGAGGTAAATTTCAGGAATTTCTGACACCAATAAAAGGAGAACTAAAGAAAAAAATAACTGATAACTTTCCAGAAAATAAAAGTGATTTAGACATTAATAATCATAAGGTTTTTGAAATTGCAGACGTTATAAAAAGTAAACCTAATTTTGCCTATGATATAATGACTAACTTTAAACTTGATGAATGGCAAATCCCAACTTATATAAAGGAGGGTTTAGAGTGGCTCCAAGAGTAGATAGAGAATCAACAAAAGATGATTCTCTGGATAAAATAATTAAATGTATAGATGATAAAAACAGTTTTATCTTAGATGCTGGAGCTGGCTCTGGTAAAACCTGGTCATTAATTGAGTCTTTAAAATATATAATTAAAAATAATGGTGATAATTATAATCGGCTGGCTAAGAATATAGGCTGTATAACTTATACCAATGTAGCAGTTGAAGAAATTAAAAATAGAATTGGTGAAAATGAAATTTTAGATGTAAATACAATTAATAAATTTTTATGGAATGTAATTAAACAGTATCAGGTAGAATTAAAAGAGATAATAATTGACAATTATGAGGAAGTTGAAAGTTTGGATGATTTTTCTGTAAAATATAAAGATTTTAGAGAAATTGAAAAAGGAATAATCTCTCATGATGATGTTATTGAAATATCATCTAAGCTATTTGAAAACTACAAAAAATTGCAGAGGATTTTTATTGATAAATATCCTCTTGTTTTAGTTGATGAATATCAGGATACCCATCCAGAAGTAGTGAAAACCTTCTTAGATTTAATTGATAATGAGGTGAGCAAAAATGATTTTATAGTAGGTTATTTTGGAGACTCTATGCAGAGCATATATGAAAAAAGGGCTGAAAAAATAAGTAATGATGATAAACTAACTAAAATAACAAAAGAGAGTAATTTTAGATCCGCAGGAGAAATTATTGATTTACTTAATCATATTAGAACGGACATTGAACAGTTTTCTGCAGGGAAAAACAAGAAAATTGTTGGAACAAAATATTTCATTTATGATGATACTCCACAAGATAAAGATCTTCGTTATGAGAAAGTTAAAGAAAAATTGGAGGATGACTGGGGAGATTTAAAAGTTTTCTTTTTGACTCATAGACGCATAGCTATTAATGCGGGATTTGAGGACTTATTTGAGCATTATAATAATTATTACGGTAATAGAAAGTATAGAGAAAAATTATATGATAAAGAGTGTCCCCTCATTTCATTTTTAGCTGATAGAGTTGAGCAGAGCATTAGTTATTATGAGAATAATAATATATTTGCTTTAATGGATGCTATTGATTTTGATTTTTTAACAAATCAAGATAAATCCAGGTTAAAAAGCATTATGGATGAATTAATTAAGATTAGAGCTTCCGGCAGAGTTAAGGATATTTGGAAACTAGTATTTGATGAGAAATTATTTGTAAAAGGAGATAAAATTAAAGACTTTCAAAATGATTTTGAAGTAAATTCTGATAAAAAAGAGTTTTACAATAATATCATGGAGCTAAAATATAAAGAAATAATGAATTTTTATATTCATAACGAAAATGAGTCTATATTTTCTACCCAACATGGTACTAAAGGTGAAGAATACGAAAACGTCTTATTAGTAACAATGGCTCGAGACTGGAATAATTACAATTTTGCAGAGTATTTAACTGGTGATCTGGAACGATTAAAAGCTTCTATTCGGCAGAGAACTCAAAATCTTTTTTATGTTAGCTGCTCCAGGGCTGTAAAAAATTTGGCAGTTTTATATTTGCGTGAGAATAAAGGGGTAGGGTTGACTAGAGTAAAGGATTGGTTTGGAGAAGAAAATGTTATTGCAGTAGATGAATTTTTATCGTAAAAAGTGAAATTGGAGACAAACTATAACTTGTAATTTATGTGCAATTAATGTATAATATTGGTAATAAACTAATTTTACTGTTATTTATATAATTTGATTCTATGGTATAATAAGATAAACTTTTATAAAATAATTTTTTGGAGATGAAAATATGTTAGAAATTATTCGAGGAGAAGTTAATAAACCTGGAGCTTCTGAACTTTTAATAACTATGTTAAAAGAAAGACAGGATTTAGAGGATGCAATTTTATATCTGGGTTATCCAATAATAGGTACAGTTGACAAGTATTATGAAATTGATTCCATGTTAATTTCCAAAAAACATGGTATTATAATGTTTGATTTGATTGAAAGCGAACATTTGAATGATAGAAGTGATTTTCATTATGAAATAATGAGTAATTTACATGGAAAACTTATTAAATATAAAGAACTTAGAGAAAAAATGAATCTTTTAGTTGAAATAAATATGATAACATTTGCTCCTAATATTTTGAATCTTAATTCTGAAGACTATGAAATTGATATTGCAAAAAATAAAAGTAATATTAATAATTATTTAGACAGTTATAATTGGGATTATGGCGATAAGTTTGAACCATTATTACAGTCAATACAGGCTATTACTACTATTAAATCTCCCCCAAAGAGAACAAAAGTAAAAAAACAGAATTCCAGGGGAGCAATTTTAAAAGAGTTAGAAGATAGCATTTCAACGTTAGATAGCTCTCAAGGCAAAGCCGTTATTGAGACTGTAAATGGAGTTCAAAGAATTAGAGGTCTTGCTGGTTCGGGGAAAACAATTGTTCTAGCGCTAAAAGTTGCATATTTACATGCCAAAAATCCTGAGTGGAAAATTGCAGTAACCTTTAATACAAGATCTTTAAAAGACCAATTTAAAACTTTAATTAGTAGATTTGTTTTTGAACATACTGGGTATGAGCCTGACTGGGATAATATTAAAATTATTCATGCCTGGGGTAGTAGCAATAGTGAGGGTATTTATTATGATGCCTGCAAATCACATGGGGCAAAATACTATGATTATAGTATGGCTAAAGCAGAAGTTGGGCGAGAAAAAGCTTTCACTTTCGTTTGCGATAATTTACTTTCAGAAGTTATAGAGTTTAAGGATATGTTTAATGTTATTTTAATTGATGAAGCGCAAGACTTTTCGGATAAATTTTTAAGATTATGTTATGAAATATTGGATAAAAATAAACGGCTTATTTTTGCTTATGATGAACTCCAGAGCCTAAATACTGAAACAATGAAAGCTCCTCAAGAAATTTTTGGAAAAGATAACGAAGGGAATCCTAAAGTTCACCTGAATAATATTCCTAATCAGGCTAAACAAGATATCATATTAAAAAAATGTTACAGAAATTCTAGACCCGTTTTAGTTACAGCACACGCTCTCGGTTTTGGAATATATTACAATGAAGGTTTAATTCAACTTTTTGATGAATCAAGTTTGTGGAAAGATATTGGATATAATGTGGCTGAAGGTTCATTAGCTGAGGGGAATAATGTTTGCTTAGCTAGAAGTGCTGATACAAGTCCTGAGTTTTTGGAAGATCATTCTCCCATTGAAGATTTAATTAATTTTAAGAATTTTAATAGTAAAGATGAAGAATATAGCTGGGTCGCTGAACAAATCAAGAAAAACCTTGAAGAAGATGAATTAGAATATACAGATATTATGGTTATACATACAAACCCAATTACTACTAGAAATGAAGTATCTTTGTTGAGAGAAAAATTATATGATTTAAAAATAAGATCGCATCTAGCTGGTGTAAATACTTCTCCTGATCAGTTTTTCTTAGAAGACTCTATTACCTTCACCAGTATTCATCGCGCTAAAGGAAATGAAGCTGCAATGATATATGTTTTAGATAGTCAATATTGTTATTCAGGAAGAGAATTAGCTAAAAAAAGAAATATCCTTTTTACTGCAATAACAAGAAGTAAAGCCTGGGTAAGAGTTGTTGGTTTTGGTAGTGATATGGAAAAACTAATAGAAGAATTTTCAAAGATTAAAAATAATAATTTTAAATTACGATTTGAGTATCCTACTAAAGAAGAACGAGAGAAAATGAAAATAATTAATCGTGATATTTCTAATGTTGAAAAAGAAAAAATTGATACCAGCATAACTAATTTGAATGAGTTGATTAAATCTATAGAAAATGAAGAAATATATTTAGAAGATTTACCTCCAGAAATTATAGACTCTTTAAAGGAGTTATTAAAAAATGATTAGGGCCGAAGATATTTTCAGAGAAGTTGAAATGGTTACAGAAGAGTTAATTAAGATTTCTTTTGCTGATAAATTTAACTTTCCTATTATAAGAAACGATAGAGGAGTAAAATCTATTTTATGGGCAAAATCATCTAGTATTTCGATATCATTGAAAAATATACCATACAATGAGATTTACGATGTTTTAAATAAAGATCAGGAATATAATATTAAACTTCCAGATGGAGCCCTGCTTCAAATGTTATATAGATTTGATGGTGAGGGATTACATTCTCATCGTTTAGCAATGTTCTCTTCTCCTTATTTAGAAAAATATCAAAATCAACCAGAATCATACGAAGAAGATGAATTATATGCTGAAATTTTGAATAAAAATATTGTTTCTTTTCCAATTAGGTTTGATTATTTTAGGGAAGAAATTGACTCAGATATTGAACATCCATTTTCTCACGCCACTTTAGGGCAATATGAAAATTGTAGAATTCCTGTTTATGGTCCTTTAACTCCTATAAAGTTCACAAAATTTATACTTAGAAATTTTTACTACACACCTTTTCAAAATTTAGAGTTAGATAATTTAGCAAGTGATCTGAGAACAGATGATACTATAAGATATCATGAAAAAATGAAGATTCATTTTAACTTAGAATGAAATATTAATTAACTAAAATATTTTACAGTACTTATAATTCACAGGGAGTTAAATTAATGAAAAGAATATCTATATTTTTAGTTTTTATAGCAATAGTTTTGTCTGGAGGATTAATAATTATATCCTTTTATAACTCAAGCTGGAACTGGATAGAAATTGCTTATTGGATTTCGGGGACAATAGTGCCCTTAATTACATTAGCTTCATTTTTTCTTGTTTTATCAAATTTAAAAGTTCAACAGAAACAGTTGATTAATCAAAAAAAAGAAATTAATTTAAATCAAGAAAAGATGGAAGAACAAAACCGAATGAAAAGGTTGCAGAGATTTGAAAGCACATTTTTTCTGTTAATTGAAAAGTTAAATGGATCATATAATAAAATCAAGAAAAAAGATCCAAATAGATTTAAAATAATTTATAACTCACTGCAAAGTGAAATAAGCAATGAAGTAAAAGAACTAATTGAGAATAAGGAATATACAGCTAGTTATAACGAAAAAAAGCTATGTAGTGAATTTTATGATATTATTTATGATAAGTGTGTGAATATAGAAGAATATTACCCTCATCTGGGTTTAGAGTCCATTTCTATTTACTTTTTACAAATAATTAAATTACTAAAGCAAAATGAGTCTATAATTGAGAATGCTGAGTATTATTTTGATTTTATAATACTAGAGTTGGAAGAAGATATTTTAAATCTCTTAGTTTATTTAGTTATATATGTAGATTATCCTATAGTTATAAACTACTTAGATGATAATAGCTTTTTATCTAAAATGAGCTCGATTTTTGGTCCAATAAATATTTCTGAGACAAATAAAGTATTTTGGGAATTTATTGTTAAAAATACAGGGAAATCAAGAGTTATGGAAAAAATAAAAAACTCATAAAATTTATAGACTTTTAAATTCCAACATTGAATGTGGTAATAATAGAAAAAATATTAAGATCAAGTATATTAAAGTTTAGTCTTGCTGGGAGGATATATAGCTTAAAAATGAATATCAAAATATATATTGAAAAATATGATAAACACGAAGGCGTTATGTTAGCTGATTTTCTTAACCCAAATAGTTATATTGAGTTTAGGAAATTAATAGGAAGTGTTGATCAGACGAGAAATTATTCTGAAGATGAAAGAACAATGTTATTTATTGAAGGGTTAAAATTTAATGGAGGGCGGATTCCAAAAGAGGGAAACATATATGAGCTTCCAGATTATTTTTATAAAAATATTAAGTGGTCAAAAGAACCAGGATATACCCCTGCGGATACAAAAGACATAGGAAAAAATGATTTTTCTACTATAATTTCTTTTAGGAGTGAAGCAGATTACTATGGAGAAAGTTTTTTTAATAAACCAATAAGATTTTATCCTTCTAAATTTGCTAGTTCGTCAATAAATTGTAAAAAGAACAAAGATATTAAAAAATTTATACTAGAAAATAAATTAACTAATAGTTCAGATAACATAAAAGTGATAGTAAGAAATGTAGGCCAGGGTAACTGGAATGAAATCTATTTAAACAAAAATCAAGTAATATTTTATGATTTTGGATGTTCTATGTATGCTAAAAAAAATACATTAGAAAAACAAATTGAAAAAAGCGAGTTATTAACCAAAACCCCAATTTTAATAATTAGCCACTGGGATATAGACCATTATCACGCTTTAGTTGCTTGTAATCAAAAAGAACTTAAAGGCTTTAAAAATATTATTTTTCCAGCTGCTCGCTTTAGTCAAACCAGTAAAAGAGTTTTTAAGAAAATTAAAGAAATCACTAATTATTGGGAAATCCCTTCGTCTATAAAGAGAGTTAGTAAAAATAGAATAGGTTTAGAAAAAATTGGAGATTGTAAACCGTTGAGCTTATTTAGAGGAGAAAAATCTTCCAATATTAATAAATCCGGGTTGGCAATTAGTGTTAGAGGGCAAAATGAAGCAATGATTTTACCTGCTGATCATTCTTATAGACAAGTCTTTGGATATATGTTTTCTGATTTACCAGAAGATCTAAGAATAAATATGGTGACCCCACATCATGGTGGTAAGGCTGGGAAAATAAAAAGATATTTTAAAAATTCACGAAAGTTAAATTGTTCAATAACATCAACTGGAAAAAATAATTATGGACATCCCAAAGATGAAGTTAGAATTTCTTTAACAGAAATTGGATTTAAATGGATGAGAACGGATTATGAAGATGAAGATATAGAAATTGATTTATAATAATTCAAACAGGTAGGTAGATTTATGGAGTTACTTAAACTTTTAAAGTCAGTATTCACTAAATTTAATCACCCAAGAGGCAGAATTAGATTTATTGTTTTTTCTCTTTTAATTCTCATCTTTTGGAAATATTTTTATTTTTTCACCTTGAAAACAGCAGTTATTTATTGTTTGATTTCAATTATCTTTGCCGTTATAGCTTATAAATCAATTGATAATACAATATTATTCAGCAAATATAAATTAAATCAGCTGGAAGAGATTATAAGCCAGGGTAAAGCCCTGGATAATCCAGATTTGTTCAGTAACTTCCCCTGGTATTTAATGGATACAAAAGAGAAAATGGACTACCTTAGTTTAAAAGCAAATTATCATGAGCAGCGGCGTGAATATCCAAAAGCTTATAAAAGTTATTTGCAAACAGATAGGCTCAAACTATCAGATGAAGAAATTGTTAGAATTAAACTTAATAAAGCTCTATCTCTTTTTGAAATGGGTGCCTATAATAAGGCAGATCTAATTTTGAATAAAATAAATAAGAATCTTGATCAATTAGAGCCAAAAAGACTCGGCTTTTATTATAATTTAAAGGCATTTATTGTTGAAAAGAAAGACTTGGACCTTGCTAAAGTCCTAAGTCTACTCCAAAAAGCCAAAGATTACATCTCAGATCTAGATGAAGATTATGCTCTGAAGGCGCAATTATATAATAATTTTGGGAGAATCAGGAGACTGCAGAATAACCTTACTGATGCCAGAAGCTATTATAAAAAGGCGAAAAAACATGCTGTTAAAAGTAATGAAGCTTCATTAATTGTTGGTATTTTTGATAATTTAATTACGATTTATAGTTCTCAAGGTGAATATGATTTATTAGAAAAGACCAAAGACGAATATTTAAGCCTCTTAGAGGACAGCCTATTTAGCAGAGAAGAAAAAATGAAGCTGCAGCTGGCGATAGCGAGAGATAACTTAAGCCCGGCAGATTATAAGTCGTTTCTTATCGATAGTTATTTTCGCAATAGACAGGGGTTGGATGAGCAAAAATTGCTGATTTTTAATGCTACGACATTAAGATTAATGTATAATTCGGGGATGAATGCTCAGGTGGTTGCCGATCAAATCGCAAAAAATATTGATGATTATTTTAAGCTTTCCATGCCGGATAAATTTTTACTGCTGCATGAAATTAATATTTTTATGCGAAATAAGAATAACTTAAAAAGATTTTACGGCAGAAGAAAGATGCCTATCCAGCCCAAATTTAAATTGGAAAATGCCATTAAGATGAAAGAAAAAGTAAAAATTTATATACAAAATGAAGCTGTAGCTGATATAGAAACATATTTAGATTCATTAGAAGACTACCAGGTTCAGCAGCGGCTTGAATTTTTGCAGCATAAAATAGGTGTTCTTACAAATCACAAACCTTATAATTTTGATAGGGTTTATAGACTGTTTTTAGATTTAATAGATATCTGTAGAGTTAATGGTTTAAGAGAAAAAGAAATTGAAACAGAACTGAATTTAGTTGATGAAGTTCTGGGGTTGATGGATACGGAATATGGAGATAAATCTAAATTTAGAGGAATAATCTTATCTCATCTTGAAAACCTTGATCAGTCACTTTCTGAATCAGAAACCATATCTTATTTTGATATTAACTATATTAGAATGTCTTATTATTATCTCAGCCAGGGAGAGGTAGAAAAGGCAGCAGAATATTTTGATATAGTCAAAAGTTTAGAACTAAATCCCAGGAACTACTCGAATTGGATAAAGTTTCAATTAAGAGAGGTCTATGGTTATTTTAATAAATGAGTTTTATTATAAAACGAACAAAAAGAGTAGTTTTCTTCTTTGTTCTAATCTAGAGATATAAAATAGTTTTATTTTGCAGGAATTATAAAACTTATCACAAAATATATAAATATAGGATTAAGATTTTTGGAAATTCGTTGATTATTACAATTCTATGTAATATAATTAACATATAAGGTGTTTAATAGGTTTATGGAGGTGATATTGTGTTTGAAAAAATTAAATCTATTTCTATTGAGTTAACTGATAGATGTAATTTGTTGTGTAAACATTGTTCAACAGAGGCATCTCCAGATAAAGATACTTTTATCTCTCTGGATGCATTTGAAAAATTATTATATTCTGCTAAAGAACTGGGAGCGGAATTTCTTTCTTTATCAGGTGGAGAACCTTTATTACATCCTGAAATTGAAAAAATGGTTAAAAAAGCTTCTGATTTGAATTATAACATTAATATCTATACCTCCGGAGTAATGAAAAACAATAATGTTATATCTGAAAAAAGATTATTGTTTTTAAAAGAACATGTAGATACTCTAATTTTTAGTATTTTCTCTGATGAAAATAATTTACATGATTATATAACTGGAGTTACAGGGAGTTTTAATACTACTATAAATTCTATTGAAGCTGCTTTAGAACATAATATCAATACTGAAATACACACAGTTCCTATGTCAGTTAATTTTAAAAAAATACCGCAGATTATTGAACTGGCAAATAATTTGGGGATAAATCAGGTTTCGTTATTGAGACTGGTACCGCAGGGAAGATGTACTGAAAACAAAAATTTGATTATGGATAGCCTGGAAGTTGAAGAATTAAAATCAATGGTTAAAAGATTAGAAAATAATAAGAAAGATATCATTATCCGTAAAGGTGCGCCGTATAAATGCCTGTTTATTGATGAGGCCGATAATTGTTCGGCTGCAGAAGATAAAATTTTAATCAGTCCCAATGGTGATGTTCACCCCTGTGAAGCCTTTAAATCTGATAAGGCAGTTAGTAATATTAATCAACATGACTTATATTACATCTGGCAGAATGATAAAAGATTAAATCAGCTTAGAGAGTTAAATAAATATAAGATAAGCAACTGTAATAATTGCAGTCAACTTGAAGAATGTAAAGGCGGCTGTCCTGGGCAGAGATGGTTGAAACATAAAGATGTGTTAATCGGTCCAGATCCAGGCTGTATAGAATATGAAATCAAATAAGAACTGAAAAGTTCTTATTTTTTTAAATATAATGTAAAAATATGTATTAATTTTAAAAAATATCTTATACAGGAGCTGGTTAAATGAATTTTATGGATGACTTAATTCAAATAATTAAGACAAACTTTAATACTGTAATTATATTATCTAGTATAGTTTTTTTGTTTAAAATTGTTTTTTATATTTTTGAACAATTAAGAGAATTTAATGAAGATGACAGTAATATTAAGATGAATTTTCAATTAAGTAATTTTTATTATAAGGTCAGTTACTTAATATTTGTTATAATTGGAATTTTACTAACTATGTTTGCTGCAAGTACCTGGTTTTAAGATTTGTTGAGGAGGGAAATAATGCATAAAAAAATGGGGATTATTTCTGGAAAAGATCTAATTGAACAGATAGAGAATAAAGATAATGACGAAAAAAATAAGTCATTAATCACCTGCGAAAGATGGGAAAAATGCCAGGAGAAAACGGATAATGGAGATATAAGGGGAAGAGAATGTAAAGAGTGTTCTTCTGGTTTGGACTGGAACAATTTTAACGGCTGGCAGGTTGATTTAAATCTTGGTAAAGAAGCATATATAACTGGTAATAAAAGTCCTACTATTCTGGATGAAAACAATCAGTATCTGACTATAGAACCTGGAGATTTTGCTCTTTTAGAAACCGAAGAAGATATTAATGTCCCTTCTAATTTAATGGGGTTTATTTCGGTAAGGTTTAAGTACAAGAAGATGGGACTTGTCAATATCTCAGGGTTTCATGTTGATCCAGGTTACAAAGGGAAACTAATTTTTTCAGTTTATAATGCCGGACCTGATGATATAATAATGAAAAAGGGAACTCCTGTTTTTATGATTTTCTTTTCAACATTAACTCAGGATTTAAGTGAACTTGAAAATGATTTACAAAATGATGATGAAAATTATATTCCAGAATCTTTAAAGGAAGTTATAAATGGAAAAAATAATTATTTCACGGATAAAGATGGATTTAAATCTATTCCGCTGGAGTTAATTTCTATGATTCAAGGATCCAGTGTTTCTTTAGCAAAAAATAATAATAGAATTGAGAAGTTAGAATCCAGCATAAAAATATATGGTTCTATAGCTGGTGGAATAATAATTGCTTTAATTGGAACCTTATTTGCACAGGTTCTTTAATTTTTAAGGGAGGCTACTTTATTTTGGAATATTTATATACAACAGGAAATGGAAAAACTTATCCAATAGAAATGGACTATAAATTCATTGAATCAAAAAAATATATGTATGATTATGAGCATATAACTTCTTTATGTGAGGGTTGTGGTAACTACCAACAGGGTGGAGGCTGTCCCCCTTTAGCTCCAAAATTTGGAGATATCATAAAAACAAAAAAATATTCAATTATGATCTATGCTAAATTGCTTTCCAAACATAAAAGTGAAGCTGTTAAAAACAGTAATAATTATTATATTCATTATAGATTTCAGGATATAATTCTTTCAAATTTACTAACTAATCTGGGTTATACAATTAGAGATGATTATAATAATCTAATATTTTTGAATAATGGCTTCTGCATGGGCTGCAGTAAGAAATGTAGTTTTAAATTAGGTGAAAATATATGTAGAAACCCCAAAAAAAGAACTTTTTCACTGGAAGCAACAGGGGTTAATGTAGAAAAGACTTTAAAAAATGAATTTGGAATAGAACTGCAGTGGTATAATAAAGAAAATTATACTGATATTGATTTTATGGTTAAGTCAATTGGACTTTTTTATGCAGATAAAGAAATTAATCAGAAGATAGAAAATAGGTTTATTAAATATCTAAATTCTCTTAAGTCGACTAAAAACAAGATAGAGAGCAAGTGAAAATAACAAATTAATTGCAAAGATTTTCTTGAATCAAACGAACAATTGTATTATAATTTAAATAGATAGATCAATGAAATAATTAACAATCTAATTTAAATCCTTTCTTTAACCAGGCAAATATACCAGTTATTCCAATAGAGAATCTATCAAATAAAAAATTAGGGTGATTTGATATGAAAAAAGATGCTCACTTCTATGCTCTGCTGGCAATGGCCCGCTCTGTTGGAATTGAAAAAGAAACCGCCCACAAAATAGCTTATGCTTCCCAGTTTGTTGATGACGCTAAAGTAAATAAAATAACTCTTGCTGATGATAACCCTGGAGCAATACTTTCAGGACTCAAAAAAGATTTTGGCGATTCTGAAAAGATTATTAATGCTGCAACCTGTCATAATTATTTTATAGTTAACACTTTCAATTATGGGGCCATGATTAATAATACCACAGCTTTTCACTTTGTTCCCGGCTGTGACGGGAACAAAGTTTTGTTAAAAAGATGCGCTGCAAAAAAGAATCACCAATTATTATGGATATACTTAAAGCAGCGCTAAAAGAGGGGGATCCCATAAAACTAGGAATTACTCTTCATGCTTATGCAGATACTTTTTCTCATCAGGGTTTCTCGGGAATTTTAAGTAAGGTCAATGATGTAGAAGAGCTTGCCACTTCTAATAAAATTGAAGAAGATGTTGGCCTTAAAGGATTTGCAAATAAATTATTTGATCAGCTTAAATACAATACCAAAGATACATATCTTCCAGCTTATGGTCACGGTCAGGTATTTACTTATCCTGATATGCCATATTTGGACTGGAAATATTGTTTTGATAGTTCTAATGACTTTTCTGAAGATTATAAAACAACGAGAATCAGTAACAAAGATAGATTTACTGGTGCATTTAAAGAGATTAAAAAACATCTGCAGACTTTTTTAGAGAAAAATCCAGAATATAAAGATGATTCTGCTGCTGAAGTAAATGAAAATAAGTTTTTTAGAACTTTAGTATTAAAAGAAAAAGAAAATGATCGGATTAAAAGCTGGAAAGAATTTATGATAGATGAAGAGCTTTTTGAAGAAAATGAGGTTGTATAATTAATGTTGTGAAGAAAAAACTGTAAATCTAAAAATATCTAAATAAAAAAAGGCATTTGCCTGGCTCCGTTGAATTAGTTATTTACAACAACAAAAAATTCAAAAAAGGAGTCAAGCAAATGCATAATAAGCTTATCACAAATTTATTAGATTTACCAGACCTTGTTGCAACAGAATTAATTCAAACAGAGGAATCATTAACTTTTATCGTTGATTATAAATTAGACCATGTTAAATGTCCTGTCTGCGGTAAAAAAGCAGAAAATGTACATGATAGGCGTCCACAAAGTATTCAGGATGTCCCTTTTAGAGATAAAAAAGTAACTATTAAAATAGTTAAAAAACGCTATACCTGCAGCCATTGTGGCAAAAGAGCAATACCTAAAAAACTTAAGAGTATTCCTGGTTATTCAAGAAATACAGAGCGTTTTAAAGTATATCTTCTAAAACAGACTGATAGCCGTGATTACTCAAGAGTAGCCAGAGAAAATGATCTAAGCTATACCAGTATTAAAAACTCAGTAAATAGTAAATTAGACACTCTGATCGAAGAAGCTCAGCTTGCAACCTTAGATGAGGTTGAAGCTATTAGTATTGATGAATTTGCAATTAAGAAAAAACATAAATATGCTGTTGCTTTAACTGACCCGATTAACGGTAAGTTAATTGATATCTTAGCTTCTCGGAAAAAGGATGATCTAATCGAGTACTTCAATACCTGGCCTAAGAAACTGAGGGAACAGATCAAGTACTTCTCTATGGATATGTGGAGCCCATATAAGGCTGTTGCAGAAGCTATCTTTCCCAATGCACAGATAGTGGTTGATAAGTTCCATCTGGTTACAGCCATCAATAATGCCCTGGATAAGCTAAGAATAGAGGAACAAGACAAACAGAATGCTGCCAATAGAAAGAAGTTCTATAAATCAAGACTCACCCTTCTAATGGCTGGTGAAAAACTTGATGATGACAGCCATCAGAGACTGATAGAAATCTTTAAACTTTCTCCTGTTTTAGAAAAAGCATGGGAGCTAAAAGAAGAATTTAGAGACCTCCTACAGATACCTAATATTGAAGAATCTATTGAAGCTTTAAATCACTGGTATAACAATGTTAGTAAGGCAAAGCTAAATCTTTTTTATAGAGCTAAAGGGACAGTAAAACGATGGGAACAAAATGTAATCAACTATTTCAAAACTAGAATAACCAATGGATTTGCTGAAGGATTAAATAACAAAATCAAATTAATCAAAAGAATTGGCTACGGTGTTCCCAAAGTAGAAAACTTAAAACGTCGAGTATTTTTATCATTACTAAGTATTTAAGAGTAAATTTAAAAATTAAAGAGATAACATGGTTCAATCGGTGCTATTTAGATTTCACAACATTTGTCAAAGAACCGATAAATGTAATAAAAATTTAGTTCGAATAGGTAGACCCTATATTTACAGTCATAGTGATGATTTATGGATACTAAATTTTCCAACAAAGAAACACTGGAGAAATAAGTCAGAAATAGAATGGATTGAAGCAGGCCTTAAATATTTTAGTAAAAATCATTCTAAAGTAGAAATAAAATCAGTTATCAATTAGCTAAAGGTAAAAAAAGAGAATTAGTTCAAATGGCTTTAGAGATGTAATTTAAAGTCTTTTATAATAATGTATGTTAGGTCACCGCGTCGTGACCATAGAGACTAAGTGATGCTTAGATTCGTGTTGGAGGGCTTATTAGTCCTCCGTTTTTTTAGATTAATTTGATAAAAATTTTATTATATAGAGAAAAATTAAGGAGATGATATTTATGCCTACTTCTTCTATTTTTGGTAAATTTGTTATTGATTCAGATGAAAAATTAGAAATTCTATTAAAACCAGTCAATGAAAACGAAAAATATAATGTCCCTAAAATTGATGTGGAGAAAGAAATGGTTAGGGGTGAAAAGATATTAGAGGGAATGTAGTATTGCTTTATGCAGCAGAAGCAGGTGCTAAAAATGACTGAATATGAAATTGTAGAAGATTGTTATACTAAATTATTGAATATAGATAACATTAAGGAAGTACATTTAGAAATACCTTATATGTCAAAGGTTAAACTGGCTGCTCAGGAAAATGAAATAGCAGCTGTATGAATATAGGGTGGTGATTAATTATGCGTATTTTTAAAGAAAGAATTAAAGATATTTCTAATATATCTTCGCTTATTATTCCACCTTTAAATATTAATAAATTATTAGATGAAAATAAGAATGAATAACATTAATTATGTTCTTAGGTAATTTAATATATAAAAGAACTTAAGAATAAAAGAGTAACTTAATTATAAATATCAAAAGCATTATGTGACTGCTCCTGCTGAAATTGAGAGATTTTGGCGGGAGTTTTTTGTTTGTGTGAGGTGAGTGATTTCATAAGTCTGTGGGGAAGGCTTTTTAGAGCTAACGCTATAAAAATGCCAGCAGTAGAGGCTGCT
>Ga0208033_10071_pt1 | contig 19866 bp, 14 predicted proteins | sample Shrwel1BS1Day87_FD_187539 | JGI IMG/M metagenome (GOLD analysis project Ga0208033, IMG submission 187539) | Subsurface microbial communities from deep shales in Ohio, USA - Utica-3 well 1 S-1-Day87 (SPAdes) (version 2) ... | reverse complement strand
ACATTCTTTTACAATTTGTTCTTTAGTTTCATCGGAATATTTTCTGTTTGCCATTGGTGTTTCCCCCTTGTAATTAGAGTATATCACTTTCAAACTTTTTCTCCAATTCTGTTAGGGGGCTATATAGTAATGACCAGTTTTTTGAAATACTTGATTTTAATATAAGTTCTTTATATGAGGAAATACAAAGTTTAAGTTTTGAAGAAAAATTGTGTTTTAAATCTTTTATTTCATTATATTTTTGTGAGGAAAATGAATATACTTCTACTGAAATACGTAAAGATATACTAAAAAAATATGGACAAAAAATATCTTTGCATAGCATACCGACTTACGGAAAAAAACTAAGTGATTTAAATTTAATTGCATTTAACACAGAGGGACAGAGCTCAGGAAAATGGATTATAAACACTTCGAAATTTCCTAAAGAAATATTCAATAAATTTTTTGTTGATTATTTGCAAATTAATACAACTTGGCCTCGTAAATTAATATTATCAAGTTCATTCGAAGAATTACATGAAAGAATGGTTGAAGATACTGAAGGTGAATTTTTAGAATATATAGCGGCAAAATTTTGTTGGCACTTAGGCATAAAGAATTTGAGCATTAGAAATAGAGATGGTCAATTAGAAAAAGATATATATGGGAAAAAGGTTTTTCCTTTTTATAGTAATTTCTTAATACAATGTAAAAACCATCCTGGCAATTCTGTAAATCCATCTGTTATAATGAGAGAATATGGTATAGCAAATATAGAAAAAATAAATAATATATTCATTTTTTCTAGCTCAGGATATACAAGTACAACCAGATTATTTGCAAATAATCTAATGACAAAGAGTAACATAAATATTTATTTATTTGGTTATGAAGATATATTATCGCTTACTAATGGATCTTCTCCTTCTGATATATTAGAAAAAGAAAATAATTATATTGAATCTATTAGAGATGAAAATTCTATTTATTCTGAAAAATGGGTAGACATTTTATTAAGAGCACAATCAGATTTAATAGATGAAAAAGAGTGGAAGGAAAATGACTACAATATTGCTAGAAACTACTTTATTAATAATAATTTAATATCTTCTAAATTTTCTAAGAAAAAATTTAAAGAATTATATTTAGGCAATTTCTAACTTTTTTGACTAATTTCATTAATCAAGAAAGGTTAGTTATTTTCTTCTTTTTTAGCTAGGGGGTATACAATTTTATTGATAGGGTGGTACATTTTTTTGTTTGAAAAAATTATTGGAATTTATTTTATCAGTTACACTTCTAGTTCATAGAAAAAACTTTTAAATTCCAATAATCTTGATTTATTTGTTCATTTTTTTTATTTTCTGTGTTATAATTAATTAGGCTCATATTTTGTATCTATTAATGTTTTATAATTGTTAACATTAAAAGTTACAGGTATGTGTCTATTTTTTTCTATATATATATAATTTGTATATAATTATACAATTAAGTAACATAATTCATTCACTCATGCATACAAACTTTTGTTTGATTTAATCACAAGTATATGATATCATTTTTAATTGTAATAAATACATTTTGAGGTGATAAATTTGGAAAAAGTTAAAATAATAAAAGAAAAAGATCTACCAAGTGATATAAGTGATTTACAGAAATATAATAGAACAATAATTAATGGCGATACTGGCAGAGTTTTAGATAAAATAATAAATTCTAAAAATAATAATATTAATGGTAAACAGAAGGAAGATGGAATTGATTTAATAGTTACTAGTCCACCTTATTTTCTTAATAAGGAATACGAAGAAGAATACACTTATGAAGAATATTTAGAAGAACAAAAGCATATTATTTCTAAAAGCTACGATATTTTAAATGAATTTGGATCAATTTATTGGAATGTAGCTCAAACACCTGTTGATAAAGAAATTATACCTTTAGGTGTTATCTTTTATAATATTTTTAAATCTGATTTAAATAAATATAGTTCTGTTGAGTTAGAAAATAAAAAAGAATTTTATTTGAAAAATTGGATTATTTGGAGATTTAACGGAGGTCTAAATTGCAAGAATAGATTAACGGGAAGGTATGAAAATGTTTTATGGTTCGTTAAAGATAAAGATAATTACACATTCAATTTGGATGAAATTAGAATACCGTCTAAATGGCAAAGTGACCCAAGATGCAATCCTTTAGGCAAAAATCCAACAGATATTTGGGATATTGAAATAAACGAAGAGGACATAAAATATTTTTTAATTAACCACTTTAGCAAATATGCAAAAGATAAATTAAATAAATTGTTAGTTGGTGATAATTGGAAAGCTATTATGGATAAAAAAAGTATCAAAAATTTTATTCCAGAAATATGGGAAATTAATAGAGTAGTAAATAATAGTAAAGAAAGAACTCCTCATCCTGCTCAATTTCCTGAAGAATTAGTTAAAAGAATAATTAAAGCTTCCACTAAAAAAGGAGATTTTGTGTTAGATATTTTTAACGGTAGTGGTACTACCGGGAAAGTTGCTGAAGAATTAGGAAGAAATTGGATTGGAATAGAAAAAGAAGAGAAGTATTGTGAAATAGCAAAAAATCGTATAGATGATATTTTAATAACAGATGAAACTTATTCAGTTAGGAGTTAATATTTTATGACAACTAAGAAGTATCAAACTATAATTAATGAAAATTATAATTTAGAAACATTTGAAAAAGAAATAAATAATCATTATAATAATCTAAAAGAAGAAGGTAATTATTTTTTACTAACAGATTCTTTAAAAATTGATGATGACTTTATATATCCTTATTCATTTGATATGACAAAAAAATTATTAAATATTGGATTTGATTATATTAATACTATTATTGCCATAAGGGATGATTCCAAAAAACAAGATGATATTTTAACAAATAAGTTTTATTTTGTTCTATGGTTTGTCAAAAATAACGATAAAATGTATTTTGATAAAGATCCTATTAGAGAAAAACATATATGGAAAGATGTAGAATGGGGAAAAAGATCCAAAAACTATCATTCAAAAGGAAAGGATCCTGGAAACGTATGGATACCTACAGAGGATGATGGAAAAGGGAATATTACTGAACATATAATAATGGATAAAAGCGAAGTGATTAAAAGATGTATAATTTCAACTACAAGAAGAAATGATAAAGTTTTATTGAAATCTAACGCAAACCCTAGTTATAGTGACTTAGAGATAGAAGTAGATCATGAAACTGTAGAGTATGTTCCAAAAATCAGAAGAATTAATAAAAATAATAATAATAATAAATCAAATAAAAAAACAAACGCATTAAATGCTAATGTTCATTTTAAAAGCAGTGAGATGATGGAAGAGTTAAATAGTAAGTCAATTGATTTAATGGTTACTTCTCCTCCTTATTGGAATTTAAAAGATTATTATAAAGAAAATCAGATTGGCTATAATGAATCTTATGAAAATTATTTAGATAGAATAAAAAATGTATTAAAAGAAAGTTATAGAGTTTTAAAAGATAAGGGGAATATGTGGATTAATATTGATAGGAGAACAAAGAATAAAAAACCTATATTAATGCCTCAAGATATAACAGAAATTTCTTTGAGTTTAGGTTTTAAGTTGGTTGATATAATAATATGGCATAAATCTTCAGGGATTCCTACTCATAAAAATAACATTGTTAGACGTTTTGAATATTTTCTCTGGTTTGCTAAAGATAAAGATTTTAATTATTATACTGATAATATAAGAGATATAAAAGATTACGAAAACAACAAATTGAATGGAGGAAATATTTGGAATATAAATCGCAAGGCTGGAAGTGTCGGTAAAAATTTTGTTCATCCTGCTATATATCCTGTAAAGCTTATTAATAGAATTATTAAATTATGTACTATTGAAAAAGATACAGTATTAGATCCTTTTTTAGGATCTGGTACTAGTTTAATTAGTTCACTGATTAATAATAGAAATTTTATAGGTTATGAATATAATGAAAAGTTTCATGATTTAATAAAACATCGGTTTCAAAAAGAAGTTGTTGAAAACTTAGATTTTAACTTATTCAATAATGAACTAAGAAATAAAAAATTTAAAATTGATTTTAATTTTCATGGGAATGAAAAGAAAAAGATGAATATAAAAAGATAATTTAATATAATTGATTTAATCCTCTTTAATAGAAAAAAATATTAATATTACTATTAAAGAGGATTTTTTAATAGTAATATTTGAGGTGTTAAGATAGTGGATAAAAAATTAATAGAAAAAATCATTAAATTCCGAGATGATAGAAATTGGTCTCAATTTCATAATCCTAAAGATTTGGCTATCTCTATTTCTTTAGAAGCAGCTGAATTATTAGAGTTATTCCAGTGGAATAATTCTAAAGAAACTACAGAAAACAATTATCAAGAACTACAGGATGAATTAGCAGATATACTGATTTATTGTACTTTAATGGCAGATAAATTAGATATAGACTTAGATAAAGCTGTAATGAAGAAATTAGAAAAGAATGAAAAGAAATATCCTGTAGAAAAATCATATAACTCAAAGGAGAAATATGATCAATTATAATCGCTTATAAATAAGGAGTATAAAAATGGCTGATAATGATAAAAGAATCTATTTAATCATAGGAGAAAAAACAAATTTTAATAGAACTATAAAAAGCTCTGTTGATATTAATAAATTATATGAGAAAAACATGATTTCAGAAGCTACATATAATGATTTAATCTCAATTTATCCTGATGCTAAAATGAAATGCTGGGGATTTCCAGATAATAAAAACAAAGATAACGTCTGGGCCAGGATGAATGAAGATGATCTCTGTCTAATGTATAATGATGATCAAATTGTAATGTCAGGGATATTCAAATATCGTTTTCATAACCAAGAAGTAGCAGAGTATATTTGGGAGAGTGATGGAGTTCCCTTTGAATACATCTTTTGTTTAGATGATGTTCATATTTTAGATATACCTTCAGAAAAAATATTAATAGATGAATTTGGATATAAAAAATCTTTTATCATGGGAGCCAATCCTTTAGCAAGCAGTAGATTAGAGAGAGTGTTAGATAAATATGGTTCAATAGATAATTTTAGAAAAGAAATAGAAAAAGACAATAGAAATGATATATTGTATTCTTCTAACTCCTGGAGAATTCTTGCAGAAGATATATTTCTTAAGATTATTGACAAATCAGTATTACATAATAATGGAAGTGGAATACCAAAAGATATAATTAAATATTTTGAAATAGAAGGTATAGCAGAAGGAAGCAATAGAGAAATTATTTTAAATTATAATGATGAAGAGTATTATGCTAGATTTGAACATATTAAACCAGATCGATATCGAATCATGTGGAGACAAGACTTTGCTAATATTTTAAAAGATGAATTATCTTTCTGGTATCAAAAATTTGAAGAAGATAGTAGTTATGGAAGTAATCAAGAAAGACCAAAACTTAAATTTTTCAAAAAAAATAAAAATGAATATGAAATTGAATTAATAGAAGGTAAAGAAACTGAAATTACATATAATAAATTAAACCCAAATATCTGGTGGGTCAACCAAGGTCAAACAATGGAAGCCGAAAAAAGTGAAGGAATACTCTGGGCTCCAATAGAAAGCAAAGGTGGAACAACTCAGTATCACTGGGAGACAATGACTGAAGTTAAACCTGGAGACATAATACTTCATTATGCTAATGGTTCTTTAAAATATGTAAGTCAGGTTAAAGACGAAGCAGTTAAATCAGAAAAACCAGAGTCTATGGAAGCAGATGACTGGAATCGAGAAGGTCGATTAGTCAAAACAGAATATCATAAACTAAAACCTGAAGTTAGTTTAGGCCAATTCAATCAAGAACTAGTAGACTTAGATATTGAAAAAGGTCCAATCAATAAATTAGGTGGAGTTAATCAGGGGTATTTATTTTATTTTACAAAAAAAGCATTAACAATTATTCAAAATAAATCTGAAGAAACTAATTGGCCAGAATTTGCTCTTTTAGAGGGGGACCCTATGCCAATAGAAACAACAAAAGAAAAACTATCTCAAATTAAAAACTACATCAAAGCTCAGGGTTATACCTATCCCGACAATTTAATTGAAAACTTCTACCTTTCTCTAAAAACAAAGCCCTTTGTTCTGCTGGCAGGTATCTCAGGTACAGGTAAAACAAAACTGGTAGAATTATTTGCCAGAGCTATTGGCTGCAGTTCAGATAATGATCGCTTTAAGTTGGTTTCAGTTAAACCTGACTGGAATGACAGTGCAGATCTTCTAGGGTACAGCAATATCAGAGGAGATTTTCAGCCTGGCCCGATCTTAGAAACAATCAAAAAAGCATCTGAAGATCCAGCTAATCCCTATTTAGTCTGTCTTGATGAAATGAACCTAGCTCGAGTCGAATATTATTTCAGTGACTTTTTATCAAAGATGGAAACCCGCCACTATGCTGGTGATCAGATTAAAACAGATAGATTATTAAGTGAAAATGACTTTGATCAAAATGACAGCAATGATTCTAAGGCTAAATACTCAAATTTACATATCCCGGACAACCTATATCTCATTGGAACGGTTAATATGGACGAAACAACCCATCCTTTCAGTAAAAAGGTATTAGATAGAGCAAACACAATTGAATTCAATCAGATCGATTTAACAGCCTTTTTGGAGGAAGATTATTCAGTTCAGGCTCAGAGCTTAAAGGTAAATAATCAATTTCTAAAAACTAGGTATTTAAATTTAAAAGATCTGCTGCCTGCTAAAAAAAATGAAGTTAAAAGAACAACAGAAGAATTGGAAAGATTAAATAAGATTCTTAAAAAGGCAAATCTGCAGGTAGGCTACAGAATTAGAGATGAAATAAACTTCTACATAGTTGAAGCTCTGGATAAAGAACTGCTTGCTAAAAATACTGCCTTTGATAAGGAAATTCTACAAAAGGTATTACCCCGGATTCAGGGTAGTTCAGCAATCATAAAAGAGATACTGCTGGAATTATTTGATTTCTTTAGTGGAAGTAGCTTCAATAAAGAAAATGGTCAGCTATCTAATAGAGTCTGGAAATATTATCAGGCAAATCAGGAAGGCTTTAAGTATTCGGAGTCAGCAGAAAAAATTGCCTACATGCTGCGCCGCTTTGAAGAAGATGGTTTTACTTCTTACTGGCTTTAATCTTTACATCTAATATAATTATATAGATAGTTTCCAAGTTATTTAGGCTTATCAAAACAGGGAGGATCCAATGATTAAACTAGAAATTTGCTGTGCTTCAGCTGCAGATGCAGTTAATGCCTTTAAAGGTGGTGCTGATCGGGTGGAGTTGAATTCGGCAATTGCCTATGGGGGTTTAACCCCGAGCATTGCTGATTTAGAAATTGTCAAAGCTAAAACTAATATCCCTGTGATGGTAATGATTCGTCCTCGCAGTGGAGGTTTTTCATATTCTGAAATTGAATTTAAAGTTATGAAAAGACAGGCCGAACTGGCAACTAAATATGGGGCAGATGGTCTTGTTTTTGGAATCCTTAAAGAAAATAGAGAGCTTGATCTTAGAAGAAATAAAATTCTAAAAGAAATTGCGGGAGACAAAACAACAGTTTTTCACCGAGCTTTTGATATAGTTCCGGATCCTTTTACTGCCTTAGATCAGATTAAAGAAATTGAGATGGACAGAGTTTTAACCAGTGCTCAGGCAAATAAAGTTGCTGATAATCTTCAGCTGGCAGAAGAAATTATAAAATATGCTGGGGATCAGCTGGAAATTGTTTTGGGTGGAGGTATTAGAGAAGATAATTTAAAAGAAATCATCGAAAAAACAAATTGCAAAGAGGTACATTTATCTGCTTTTAGTAACAGGGTAGATCAATCAATGTTGAAGCAGAGGCTGAAATTTAATAAATCATGTATTTCAGAAAGCGAATATCAGTTGATTAATATTCAAAAAGTAAAGAGAGTTAAAGAAATTTTAAATAATTATTAGCCAGGAGGGATTATATTATGGATTTAAAGATAAGAGGTAATTCTGCTATTGTTACTGCTTCGAGCAGTGGGCTCGGAAAAGCTGCAGCAGCTGCTTTAGTCAAAGAAGGGGTTAATGTTGTTATTAACGGCAGAGAGCAAAAGAAATTAGAAAGTGCTTTAAAAGAATTAAAAGCACTAAAAGGTGGTAAAGTTATTCCCTGTCAGGGAGATATAACTAAAAAAGAAGATATTAAAAAGTTGGTTAAAACTGCAGTTGATAATTTTGGGCGGCTTGATCATCTTGTTAGTTCTGCCGGTGGACCACCCGCTAAATCTTTTCTGGAAACAACAGAAGCAGACTGGTATAACTCTTATGATCTGCTTGTAATGAGTGTGGTCAGATTGGTAAAAGAATCTGTAGAATTTTTAAAAGCAGATGGTGGAGGAACTATAGTAAATATAACTTCAATTAGTGTTAAAGAAGCTATTGACAATCTGGTCCTTTCTAATTCAGTTAGAATGACAGTCATTGGTTTAATGAAAACTTTATCTAAGGAGTTAGCCCCAGAAATTAGAGCTAATGCTGTTTTACCGGGATCTCATGAAACTGCAAGAATTGAAGAATTAATTAATTCTCAGGTTGAAAATGCTGAATTTGAAAACTATGAGGAAGCTTTAGCTGCAATGAGTAAAAGTGTACCTTTAGAGAAAATAGGTGCACCTGAAAAATTAGGTGATTTAATAGCCTTTTTATCATCACCAAAGTCTGATTATATTAATGGAAGTTCTATAGTGGTTGATGGTGGATCAGCTAGTTCAAACTTATAAGCGGATAAATAAAGCCTTTAACTTTTCTTCTCCTTGCCTAAAGAACAGGCCAATTTTTGCAATCCATAATTTTAGCTCCTCAAAATTATTTTCAGTTCTTTAATCAAATTTATCAGATAAGAATATTAATTTAAAGCTGCTAAAGGTGTTTACTTCCTAAATCGTTTTATGATACAATAATACTGTTACTTATAAATTTTTAGCACAAAACAATGGGCAATAATTATTATATTTAATGTAAGGAGAGTTCAAATGGAAAAGCTTAAACTAGATATGGAAAAATACGCAGCACTTTCTAGACAGGCAGCAGCAGAAGGCTGTGTACTGCTTAGAAATGAAGATCAGGCACTTCCAATTAAAAAGGGAGAGAAAGTGTCTGTTTTTGGTAGAATTCAATTTGACTATTACAAGAGCGGTACTGGTTCTGGGGGACTGGTTAATACTGAATATGTTGTCGGCATTTTAGATGCCTTAAAAGCGAACGATGAGCTTGCTCTTAATCAGGAACTGATAGATATATATGAAGAATGGTTAGAGGATAACCCCTTTGATCACGGTGATGGCTGGGCCCAGGAACCCTGGTCTCAAAAAGAAATGCCAATCAGTGCTGAACTGGCTCAGAAGTCAGCAGTAGAATCTGATCTGGCAGTAGTTATTCTGGGGCGGACTGCAGGAGAAGATAGGGATAACTTTGCCACTAAAGGAAGTTACTATCTGACAGATACTGAAGAAGAGATGCTGGAAAAGGTAACTAAAGCCTTTGATCGAGTCGCAGTGGTTTTAAATGTAGGTAATATAATTGATATGAACTGGGTGAGTAAATATCAGCCTGAGGCAGTGCTTTATGCCTGGCATGGAGGTATGGAAGGTGGTAATGGTACTGTAGATGTACTGACTGGAAAAGTAAATCCTTCCGGCAAGCTCAGTGACACCATTGCTTATGAGCTTTCAGATTATCCTTCTATGGATGATTTCGGAAATAAGGACACTTTAATTTATAAAGAAGATATTTATGTAGGTTACAGATATTTTGAAACCGCAGCTAAAGACAGAGTGATCTATCCCTTTGGTTATGGACTGTCCTACACAGAATTTGATCAGAATATTCTTTCCTTCGAAGAAGGAGAAGATTCACTTAGAGTAGAGGTTGAGGTAAAAAATACCGGTGATCAAGCCGGAAAAGAAGTAGTTCAGGTCTATGCAGGTAAACCTATAGGTAAGTTGGGTAAAGCAGCTAGAACTTTAGAAGCCTTTGCTAAAAGCAATTTACTGGAGCCGGGTCAAAGTCAGAAATTAAGCTTGAGCTTCCCTAAAAAGCAGCTGGCCTCCTATGATGACAGCGGCATAACAGGTCACAAATCTTCCTATGTGTTGGAAGCAGGCCAGTATAAAATTTATGCGGGCAGTGATGTACGGAGAGCTGAACTGGCCGGCAGTTTTGAAATTAAAACTCTGCAGGTTATAGAAGAGCTTGAGGAAGCATGTGCACCGGTAGAATCTTTTGAACGTTTAAAGGTTGAGGCAGATGGGACAATGGCTGAAGAAGAGGCACCTCAGAGAACTGTAGATCTGGAAGTTCGGATAGCTGCTGATCGTCCGGAAGAGATTACCTATACAGGTGATCAGGGAATTAAGCTGAAAGATGTTTATCAGAATCAGGCAGCTTTAGAAGATTTTATTGCTCAGCTGAGTGATCAGGATCTGGCCTGTCTGATGCGGGGTGAAGGAATGAGTTCACCCAGAGTAACTCCAGGTACTGCTGGAGCTTTTGGCGGTGTGAGCGAGAGTCTAACTGGTTTTGGAATTCCTGCAGCCTGCTGTGCTGATGGTCCTTCCGGAATTAGGATGGACTGTGGCACAACTGCTTTCAGTCTGCCAAACGGCACCTCCTTAGCCTGTTCTTTTAATACGGAATTAGTAGGTGAATTATTTGATCTGATGGGACAGGAGCTCTATGCAAATCGAGTCGAAACTCTGCTGGGTCCGGGCATGAATATTCATCGAACACCTCTAAACGGACGGAATTTTGAATACTTTTCAGAAGACCCACTTCTGACCGGTAAAATGGCTGCAGTGCAGCTGCAGGCAATGAATAAATATAAGGTTACCGGAACAATCAAGCATTATGTCGCCAATAATCAGGAAGCGCACAGAAATGACGTAAATGCTGTTGTATCCGAAAGAGCCTTAAGAGAAATTTATCTAAGGGGCTTTGAAATTGCAGTTAAAGAGGGTGAAGCAGCTTCCATTATGTCTACTTATGGCGGCTTAAATGGAATCTGGACTGCCGGGAATTATGATCTGCTGACTACAATTTTAAGAGATGAATGGGCATTTGACGGGATTGTGATGACCGACTGGTGGGCCAGAATCAATGAAGAAGGTAAAAAAGCCAGAAAAGGAAATACTATTCCGATGGTAAGAGCTCAGAATGACTTATACATGGTCTGTGAGAACCCCGAAGAAAATAGCTGTGAGGATAATACCCTAAAAGGCCTGAAAGAAGGAAAAATCACCAGAGGAGAAATGCAGAGAAATGCAGCAAATATCCTGAAATTTATAATGGATTCAGCAGTGATGGAAAGACATCTTAGTGATCCAGGTGAAGATACAGCTGCAGCAGAGAGTAATGATGAACCAGGAAACGTGATGGAATATTATGATCTGACTGAGGTAGAAGCTATTGATCTCTCAGATGTAGATACCGCCAAAGGAGAATCGGTGGTATTTGGCATAATTAGAGATAAGAAGGGAATTTATAAGCTGAAGCTTGAAATGAAAGCCAGTGGAGGAGAACATGCTCAGATTCCTGTCTCCTTATTCCTAAATAATAAATTGGACTCGACCATTACTTTAAATGGTACCGAAGAATGGAAGACAGTAGAAAAAGAGATAGTTCTCTGGAACAAAAATAATTATATTAAACTTTATTTTGCTCAAAGCGGAATGAAGCTTGGAAAAATGACAGTTAAATTTGCAAAAGAAGTTGAGTCAGAGTAGATTTAAAGTTAAAAAGTAAATAAGTATATAGTATAAAAAATTAGGGCACCTGATAAAATATTAGGTGCCTTTATAAATTTAATTTTGCCCATTCAAGAGCTCTTTGTAATTTTGTTTTCTAAATTAATATTACTATCTTCTCTGTAAAGTGTCAAGTAATTTCAAATAAAATAGCATATATGATGTGATAATTTGAAGAGAGTTTATTTATTTTTTGTTGAGGATAAAAAAACACCAGTTTGCGACATGGTGCTGTCATACTCCTGTGTTATTCTTTAATTGAACTAAAATCTTGTCCACAGTTTTTAAACAAGTAATTTAATTTATAAAAGGAAAAAAATTATTATTATAGAAATATATAATAGCCAGTTAAAATTATCTTATTTAAAATATGATAATAATAAAAAAAGGAGTGCTGCAGATGGGGAAAACTATTCCATTTTTATCAACTAGAAATATTAATGAAGTGGAAGATTACACGCCTTTTTATCATTCTAAGATTTATTTAAAACAAAAATCTGGCAGTCTAAAATATTTCAAAAATCAAATTCCTCAGATTAAAAAAATTGCTGAAAAAGTTGGTTATAAAGACTTTAATCAGTTTATTAAACACCGCAAACTATGGCATGAATTCCAAAAAAAGATACCCCTCAGTTATTTAAAAGCAATAGGTGTAAAGCTTGATGTTTTAAAATTTACTGTTGAGCTCGACCAAAATGACTATCAAAAAGCATTAGAAATTCCACTATTTCCGAAATCATATATAATTCAAACCAGACCATTTCCACTCACTAAAAGACTTCCTCAAAATATTTCAGAAGATAAAGCAGTAGAATTGCTCCGAAAAGAAGCTGTTCTAGAAAATAAAAGTTGTGTGATTAATTATCCAACCTTAAAAAAGATTTTTATCGATACTGATGGTTCAGTTGTGACTGCTTATTATCAGCCAGATATAAATATTGAAGGAGAGTATCTTATACCAGCTAAGATTAATGATTACACTGTTAATATAAGTTTATGATTTAAAAAATGTACAATCTGGAGGTATAAAAATGGATTTGTCCTGGAGAGAAGATTTATATCACTTAGTAAATAATAAAAAGAACAAGATTAGTTATCGAAACAGTTCTGCTGCAAGCCGCAGAATAAGCGGACAGTATGGAAGTGATAGAAACTTTTTTGGTTATCGAACAATCCTGCTTTATTTTCAGATGAATCCAAATTATTCAATTACAACTGTAAATTTTGATTTAATACTTGATACATTTAAAAAATTTACTGATCCAGGGAAAACTGATATGCGGCGATTTTTACCAATATATTTCAATGATCCAGAAGATAATTTAGTTCCCAGTAAAAAGTTAGCCAATAATAACTTTTCTGTTATTGATAAATTTAAAGAATACTCCAGCAAAAATGCAGAAAACTTTTTTCAGTATTCACAAAAACTGACTGAACTAAATCCCAATATATATATTTATGCTAAAAAGGAATTTCCAGATCGAAATGATTTATGTGTCTTCTTTTTTGAAGAGAATACTTTATCAGTTTCAGAAGAAGTTAAAAAAGAATTAGAGTGGATGCGGAACAATGCAGTTTGGATTAGTTTCAAAAATGATGAAATTATAAATATTTCTGATCAGCTTCCAGATACTTAATATAATTCAAAATCAGAGGAATGATATTATGTCAGAAAATAAAAGTTTAAAGCTTAAAGAAATATTTAAAAAACATTCTCAAGTGAGAAAAATGCTGGTTATGACCTCATTCAGCTCCGGCAGGCAGCTGCTCCATACTTTAAATCAGAGAGGAATTGAAGTCTTTAACTGTGATTTAGAAACACCTTTGGGACTGCTTGAAAAAGTATTAGAGCTAAAATTATTTAATGATCAGTTAACTTTAATTGAAAATCAGCAGGCGTATTATCTAATTTATCGAGTGCTGACTGAACTGAAGGTGGAAGCTAAACTTAAATATTTTGATCAGCTGCAGTTAAGCAGCGGCAGTATAAATCTCTTAGCTGGAACAATTTTAGAATATAGAATGGCCGGCTATAAATCTGAAGATATTGAAGCTGATAAATTTATCAAAGCTGAAAAGTCAGAAGATTTAAAATTGATAAATAAAAGCTATCAGGAAAAACTTAGACAGGAGAATTATCTAGATCAGGCAGCAGCCTATCAGCTGGCTTTAACTTTAGATAGTTTTAATTTGAAAGAGGCCGTGATTATTCAGCCTGAACATATTGAACTTTCATATTTAGAAGAAGAATTTTTAAATAAAATTAAAAGCCAGTCTCCTGCAGCATATAACTTTCAACCAGATAGAAATAACGAAGAGGACTTTGAGGCTGAATTCTTAGCTGGCTATGGCAGTACAAATGAAGTTAACAATATTTTAAGAAAAATAACTGAAGCTGATTTTAAAGCTGATCAAACAGCAGTATATTATCTTTGTCAGGAACCCTACACCCAGCAGTTTTATAATTTAGCTCAAAAATACAATTTAGCTGTCAGCTTTGCTGGTGGTATTTCAATCAATAACACTGAAGTGGCTGCAGAATATTATAACTACTTATCCGAGCTGAGGGAAAACTCTAATTATGCAAATCAGCTTAGAGCAGCAGAGATTGGCCAAAGACTGTTGAACAGGACTGCTAAGCTGAAAGTAAAAAAAGAGATTGATCAGGAAGCAAAGAAGATAATTCTAAACAAATTAAAGCTTTTTATACAGTACTTTGATTTATTAGAAGCTAAAGAAGTTGTAATCAGGAGGCTGCAGGATTTAATCAAAGATGAAAGAGTAAATATTTCGGGTCCTGAACCGGGCAAACTCTATTTAGCTTCCTATACCGCTGCCCTATATTCAAATAGAAAAAATGAATTTATAATTGGTTTAGAAGAAAACAATATCTCTGAGTCTGAGAGTGAAAATCCGGTTATCTTAGATATTGAAAGAAATAACTATCCAAATCTAAGTCTGAGTACTGAGAAAAATAAAAAAGCACTTCTTAATTTAGAAAGAGTAATACATAAAAATAGTACCAATAAATTTTTAAGCTATTCTAATTACAGCATCCAGGACAGCAGAAAACAGCTGCCTTCATTTCTGCTCTTAGATGCCTACCGCAAAAGGGAAAATGATCAGACGCTGACATTTAAAGATTTTGAAGCTGAAGCAGTCAAAACAGCTGCCTTTGCAACTGATTCAGCTGCTAATTCATTAAACCTAAATGAGTATTTTTTGAGCAATTTTAAAGCTGCTGACAAGATAACGAATAAAAAAGAGCTGCTTTTAAACTTTCATCCTAATTTCAAAAAGGGGCTTGAATTTTTAGAAGCTGAATTAGAGCCTGAATTTAATAAATACAGCGGCAGATTAAGCTCCATTTTTAAAAGTGAAGTTCAGCTGCAGGCTGAAGAGCCAGTTTATTCCAGCAGCAGGCTGGAAACAATAGCGAAATGCCCTTATAAATATTTTTTAAACTATGTTTTAGGAGTTTCAGCTCCAGACGAAGCTGAACTTGATCCTTTCAGCTGGCTTTCTCCTTTAGAACAGGGAACACTGCTCCACTCTGTTTTTGAACTATTCATTAAAGAAATTATAGAAAGCAGAGATCAGCTGGATTCTGAAGAAAAAATAAGGTTGATCAATAAGATTTTAGATGAAGAGGCTGAAAAAATGAGAGCAAAGGTCATCCCCCCTTCAGAACTTATTTATCAGTTGAAGTTAAAAGAATTAAAAGAAAGAACTGAGCTCTTTATGAGACTTATTGAATTGGAACTTAAAGATTCGGAGCCGTTATATGTAGAAAAATTTTTTGATGATTTTCTATTAAAACTAAACTCAGGCAGAAAAATCAAACTGCACGGCAAGATTGATAGAATTGACAGTCTTGCAGACGGCAGTTTCAGAATAATTGACTATAAAACCGGTGGTGATTACAGCTACAGCGAGCAGGAATATTTTAAAGAGGGGACTCAGCTGCAGCCTGCAATTTATTCTGCTGCCTTTGAAGAAGAACTTGAGGCAGAAGTAAGAGAGTTTCTCTATCTTTTTGTTAACCAGAGGGCAGTTAAAAAGAAATATATCAGAAAGAATAATAGAAAAGATGAGCTTAAAGAAATATTAGATATCTTATTAAATACAGCCGAAGCTGGAGCCTTTATACCAGCAGTTTATGATAGAGATAGTCAGGAATGTAAGTACTGTGACTATAATCAGCTGATCTGCGAAAGAGAAAAAAATGATAAATTATCAGCGGTTTTCAATAGCACTGAAGACTCTGCTGTAAAAGAGCTGAGGGGGCTTAAAAACTATGAATAAAAAATTAAAAGATCAGGCTGCCCGAAATGCCATAGAAAATAACTTAAATAGCAACTTTTTAGTAGAAGCAGGAGCCGGATCAGGTAAAACCTACAGTCTGGTCAAGCGCTTTATATCTCTCGTTAAAAATGGCGAGTCTGAGGGCAAAATAGCAATTATAACTTTTACCAGAAAAGCGGCAGCAGAACTTAAATTGAGAATTCAGATCAAACTGGAATCTGAATTAAATAATCAAGAATTAAGTTCAGCAGAATCTGAAAATATTAAAGAAGCTTTAAGCAATTTCAGCAGCTATTATATTGGGACCATCCACGCCTTTGCTGCCCTAATTTTAAGAGAAAGACCAATAGAAGCAGCTGTAGATCCTGATTTTCAGGAACTTTCTGGCAGAGAAGAAAAAGAACTAAACCGCAGAAGCTATCAGCTGTACTTAAATCACATTCGTTTGAATCAGCCAGAGGAGCTTGAAAAATTAGAAGAAATAGGTATTGATCCCCACAGCTTAAAAAATCACTTTGTAGATTTAACTCAGTACCCGGATGTAGAATTTCAAACCGCTGTTAATGATATGCCTGATTTTGATCTGGCTGTTAAAGAAATTAAACAATTAATTAAGAAAGCTAAGATATTTATACCGGAGCAGGAGCCGGAAAAAGGTTATGATAAGGCTCAAAAAAGGATATTAAAAGCTGAAAATATTATTAAATACAATAACCTTGAAGATAATGAATTAAAAAAAGCAGAACTTCTATCAGTCTTTGATAATAAAACCAATGTTACCCTCAACAGGTGGAAAGATAAAGAGCAGGCTAAAATATTTAGAGATCAGACTTTAGTTGAGTTGAGAGAAGAATATATTGAGCCAGCACTGAAAGAATGGAATTTGTACAGACATCGGATTATTTTATCTTTTCTGCAGCAGGGAATAAATCATTTCAGAAGTCAAAAACTAGAGGAAGGGAAATTAAGCTTTCATGATCTGCTGCATATTACAGCTGAAACTTTAAAAAATAATCCAGAGCTTAGAAAATATTTCAAGAAGAAATACAGCACGATTATGGTTGATGAATTTCAGGATACTGATCCCCTTCAGGCAGAAATTATCTTTTATTTAACTGCTGAAAATATTGAGGAAAAAAGTTACCGGAAACTCAGACCTGAAGCTGGATCACTTTTTGTAGTGGGAGATCCCAAGCAGTCAATTTACCGCTTCCGCCGAGCAGATATCAATATCTATAACCAGGTTAAAAAGCAGATTGAAGAAAGTGGAGGTGAAGTACTCAAACTCTACAGCAATTTTAGAACAGTACCTGAGCTTACAGAGTATTTAAGTGATGTGTTTAAGGATATTTTTGTGAATGAGGAGTCTTTGAATCAGGATATCTATGCTCCTTTAGTCAGTGTTAGAGATCAGAGCAGTTTTCAGCTTAAGGGAATTAAAACCCTAACTGCTGCTGCAGAATACAGTAAAAAAGATGAAATTAGAGAAAAAGATGCCGCTCAAATTGCAGATTTTATTGAAGCTGCTGTTGAGAATAAATTTAAATTGAGCCGGGCAGAAGACAGCAAAAAAGATGAAAAAGCTGATTACAGTGATTTTATGATTATCCTCCGCTATAAAGAAGGAATACAGCAGTATATAAAAGCCCTTAAAGATCGCGGAATTCCTGTTGATGTTACCGGAGGCAGCACATTTGAAAGATCAGCAGTTGAATTAAGAGATCTGCATAAAATATTAAAACTTGTTAATCAGCCTGAACCGGCTTATTTAGTAGGTGCTTTAAAAACAATCTACTTTGCTTTTGATGATCAGGAACTTTTTGAATGCAGAAAAGCTGGAGCTAATTTTGAGCTTCTTCAAGATGACGAAATTGGAATTAAAAGATATGAAGAGAGCTTAAATAAGCTAAAAAAATATTATAAATGGAAAAAAGAATATTCAGCAGCTGTAGTACTTGAAAAAATAATCGAAGATCTAGGCATCTTTCCTTTTGTATTTACGCAGGAGCTGGCAGAAAACAGAGCCAGCAGCATCTTGTATTTTTTAGAAGCTGTAAAAGCAGAAGAATCTGAATCATTTTTCAGCTTTAAGATGCTTGTATCAAGACTGGAAGAATTATTTGAAGATGGAATTGAAGAAGAACTGGATTTAGAGCCTGCTGCTGATGCTGTTAGAATTTTAAATCTGCATCGAGCTAAAGGTTTGGAAGCACCGGTGATAATCTTAGCTGACCCTGCTAAATCTGGCAGACACAGTCCACAGAAACATATATCCAGAGAAGAACAGGAAAACAGAGGTTATTATCTATTCAAGGAAGGCTATCATCACATACTGGGTCAGCCACCTGAATGGGAAAAATATAAGGAGCTTGAAAGCAGAGAAAATGATGCTGAAGAAGAGAGGCTGCTCTATGTTGCAGCAACCAGAGCCAAGAATATGCTTCTTGTCAGCAGTTCAGCCAAGAAACCTGATAAAAGTCCCTGGCACAGAATACTGAAGCCAGAAGCTGCAGAATTAGATCTTGATTTTTACAGAGAAAATTTAAATCAGAAAAATGAAAGCAGCAGAGAAATATCAATTACTGAGCTGGAAAACTTGAGGCAGAATAAGCAAGACTGGGCTGCCAATCTTGCAGAAAAAACCTATCAGCTAAAAACAGCTACAGATTATAATAAAAAAGAATTATATCAGCATTTAAATGCTGAAAATAAAAATGGGATGAACTTTGGCACAGCAGCACATAAATTAATGGAGTATTTGATTGAAGAAATAAAGAGAAAACCAGAAGAAAACAAAATTTATTTGAAGCAGTATATCGACCAATATTTAAAACTAACAGTTAATAAGTATGAACTCAAAGAAAGTGATCAGCTTTCACTGCAGAAAATGATTAATGATTTCCTGGATTCAGAACTTTTCCAGGAGCTTCAAACTGCAGAAAAAGCAGAAAGTGAGCTTGCTTTTTACTTAAAGATTGATGAATCCACTTATTTAAATGGAGTCATTGATTTAGCCTTGAAGCTGGATAATGAGTGGACTATTATTGATTTTAAAACAGGCAGACCTAAAAAGAGAGAAGATAAAATAAAAAAGGAAGAGGCATATCAGCCCCAGTTAGATGTCTACAGACGCGCCTGGAAGCAAATACAGGGAAGAGAACCTGCTCAGATTAAATTGTACTGGCTGGACTAAGAGAGGAGCTAGATATGGAATATTATAAGTATGAAGATAGAAGTGATGATAATGCTTTTGATGATTCACATTCAATAATGAGTGACTATATTGAACTTGATGACGGCAGAAAAGTTAAAGGTGACTTCTGGGCAGAATCTGATTATGCTTTCTTATCCTATTATTTTTCAGTTCAGGGATTAGAAGACTTGAGCAAAGTAGAGCTGATCAAATATTTAAGTGATAATGGAATTAAAGATTTAGATGATCCAGATAAGTATCCACCCGATCAAATTAGTATCAGAAAAGCTAAAGATAAAAACAGCAATGACTTTTATGTTTTGACAATTACTATGGAGGAATAGAGGAGGATAAAATGTTTACAACAAATAAAAATAAATCAAATTTATTAAAAATAATAGTTGATGAATATATCAATTCACTAGCATTGCATAAAAATATTTAAGCATTGTCAAATTTAAGTTATTGAGAACATATACTATCTACAGAATATTCAGTCACTACCTTATCCTTTTTTAAGAAAAAGAGATAATGGAGTATTAAGA
>Ga0208033_10070_pt1 | contig 20620 bp, 12 predicted proteins | sample Shrwel1BS1Day87_FD_187539 | JGI IMG/M metagenome (GOLD analysis project Ga0208033, IMG submission 187539) | Subsurface microbial communities from deep shales in Ohio, USA - Utica-3 well 1 S-1-Day87 (SPAdes) (version 2) ... | reverse complement strand
TAGGCTAAAGAAAAACACCTTCAAAGCAGGAAAACACCAATATTTAACGAATATTTAATATTAGGAAATAAAAGTTATTATAAAAAATATATGTGACAAATTACGACTTTAATCGACATAATATTTAGAATGAGGTGGTTATAATTAATTTAAATCAACTAATTAATGAAATATCAATAACAATTGGATTATCTATTAATTGGCTAATAGTTATTATTTTTGTTTTATTTACAATTGGATTTACAATTTATCAGTGGTATAAAAATATACTTCCAACTAAAAACTTAAAAAATAATATTTTTAAATTAAGAACTACGCTGGATAAGAAATTAGATAATAATTCTTTAAATAATATTTTAGAAATTGAGTCCTTAATTGGAAAAAATAATTTTATCATAAACGATATATTAGAAGATTATATTATTATGATTAAAAATAACAATAATAAGAACATTATTGATCCAGAACATTACATAAATCAAAATAGTATATTTTCAAATTTTCTTAATAAAAAAGTGTCTGATAATATACCAAGTACATTAACTGCAATAGGTATTTTGGGTACTTTTTTTGGTTTAATTATTGGTTTATGGAATTTAAATATTGCAAATGCTGAGAATATTAGAAATAGCATTCCACCATTAATAAGTTCAATGCAGATTTCATTTATTTCTTCCTTAGTTGCAATTTTTTGTTCTATAATTTATAACTATTGGAATAAAAAATATAATAATATTACTGAAAAAGAAATTAATAGATTAAACAATACATTGAGAAAATATTTGCCAATTAGAATTGAGAGTAATCTCATAGATAATATTGTAGAAAACCAGGAAAAACAGCTGAGGGCTACTCAAGAATTTTATACTGATACTCTTATTCCAGAATTAGTTAACGGAGTTAAAGAAGCAGTTGATCAAAGTTTAAAACCTTCTATGAACAGTATTGATAATAATCTAAATAATTTTGTTGAAGCTTCTAAAGAAAACCAAAAGGATATGATTGAAGGTGTAGAAAAAATTGTTTCTGAAAGTATTGCACCTCAAATTGAAGAAATGCATAATATTATGGATAATTTAGCTGATTTATCAATTGATAAACAGAGTGAAAGTATAGATAAAATGGTTGATAAATTTATGAAAACATTTAATGAGAGTTTTGATAATCAATTTACTGCCTTAAGAGTTACTTTAGAAGATATGATCCGCTGGCAGAAAGAAAGTAAAAAAGAAATGGAAAGTTTGATCTCTACTTTAGAGCAGGGAGCAGTTAAGCAAAATGATATGCTTGATTATACCGAGAAGTTATTAAATAATGTTCAGCAGTATGTGAAGCAGTTTGATGATTTAAATGCTAATTTAAATCATAATATAAAACAGTTAAATACACTGGGGGAGAAACTTAGCGGCTTAGAAGAAAAAACTAATGATAAATTAGAAATCTTAATTGAGCAGCAGGAGAAATTTGATCAGAAGAAAAATTCACATATTGACGAAATGGAAATACAGTTAGATAATATAGAGAAATACTGGGATAATGTGCAGTCCAGTTTTACAGAACTTAATAATAACTTTAATGGAGCGATTGAACAATTTGCAGATAGTACTCATGAAAGTCTTGAAAGAACCTTTACCAGCTTTGATGAAAATTTAAGTGAAATATCCGATAGATTAGCAGTTACAATTACTGAGGTTAATAATTCTTTAGAAGATATTCCAAACTCATTTAATCAATTAAAAAATCTTTTAGATGAATTTAAAATTGATCGAAAGGAAATATTGGATGTTTTAGATAAACAAGAATCGCTTTTAGGTGATAAACTGACAGATATATCTAAGGCTGTCCAGGAAGAAAATAAAAAAATTGAAACAATTTTAGAAGAAAATAATAAAAATTTAAAAAATGATGTTAAAAAAGAAGTTGAAAATAATATTACACCAATTAGTGCTGAATTAAAAGAAGAAAGAGAAAAACAAAAAGAAATTATTGATCAATTAAATTATATAAGAGATAAAATGGAAGAGAACGAAGATAAATCTAGTTTTTTCTCTCGGCTGAGGGGGGATAATTAGTGTTTAATTTTTTTCGTGAAAGTAAGATTGATAGTCAAGAAGAAAAGGCCAATTTTTGGATTTCTTATGCTGATATTATGGCTGCTCTTTTATTAATGTTTATTCTGCTGTTATCTGTAATTATGTTAGATGCAAGAAGTGCAGAACAGGCAGCAGTAGAAGCTGAAATTAAGGCTACTGCACAAGAAGAGAAAATTGAAAAGCAAAAAAATGAAATAGAAACAAAAACAAAAGAGATAGATAAATTGTTAGGAGTTAGAGAAGAAATAATTATTGCTTTACAGCAGAAATTTGCTGATACAGATTTAAGTTTAGAGATTGATTCTCAAACAGGAGCTATTCGCCTGCCGGGCGGAGTGTTTTTTAATACAGACAGCACTGAGATAACAGACGAGGGTATTAAATTTTTAGAAAGCTTTATTCCTCAATATGTTGAAATATTATTGGGTCCTGATTTTAAAGAATATGTAGCTCAGATTATTATTGAGGGTCACACTGACGATGTGGGCAGCTATATGTATAATTTAGAATTATCACAAAATAGAGCGTTTGAAGTTGTTACTCAAATTTATGATGAAAGTTTTACTGATTTTAAATATAAGAATAGATTAAGAGATTATCTAACTGCTAATGGTCGTTCATATAGTCAGCCAATTAAAAATAAAAATGGAGAAATTAATAGAGAAAAATCTCGCAGGGTAGAATTTAAATTTAGACTTAAAGATACTGAAATGATAAATGATATTAAAAATACATTGGGAGAATGATCGTATGAAATTTAATAGCTTTTCTTTTCAGCCATCTAAATTAATTGCAGTGAAAAATAAAATCAAAAAAACATTCCCCACCAAAGCAGACATTTATAAAATTAAATCTCAAAAAGCAAAAGAAGTAGACTTAGAGGAGTTATTAAAGAAAATAAGAGAATTTAGTCTAGATAAAATAATATATTTAGCAGATTCATTAAAAACTGAAGAAATAATTGCCTTAGCAATTAAATATAGCAATATTCCTCATGAGTTGTATAAAAAAATAAATAATATCATATTACATAAAAAAGATAAATTTATAATTAAGATTTTGTGGAATAATTTTGCTGAGGATTATACAAATAAAGATTTAAGCAGTTTGCTTGGTAATTTATTAGCTTCATTTTCTAAATTAAATGATCAGGAAAAAGTTTTAGATACTATATTTAAAGATTCTTCACCTCTAATTAATATGAGAAAGTATATTGAAAACAATAAAATTACTTTATTTTATTTTTTAGACAAGCTAGATTTAATATTTGAGAATAAAATTTCTAAAAGATTAGCAGCAGATTTACTTAGTAAAGGTACTAAGCCGGTCTTTCTTAGAGAAGATAAGAACAATTTAATCAAAGTTTTTAAAGAATTAGAAATCAAAAATCTAAAAGCAGTGGTTGAAAATTATCTATTTGTTTTTAAAGATAAGGAATATGAAGAAGAGCTGATGTATATAATTAAAGATCGTTTGGGTGATCCAAGAGAAGATTACAGCACTGCTTGGAATGAGATTGATAAAAAGGCTAAAGAAAAGGCTGCAGCTTGGTTTAACTATAAAAAACTAAAAGAGTTTTTTGACAGCATAACTACTGACCAAGAAGAAGCTCAGAAAAGATTTTCTTATTGGGAAAAACAGGTTGATATTATGGAAAAGGTAGATTATGTTAAAAAATATCTGCAGTTATTTTTAACTTTTGATAATTTTGTGGTTGTTGAATTTGGTGATTTAGGTAATGCAGTTTATTTTTATAAAAAAGATTTCTTTGAACAAAATTTGGCACAATATATGAATAAACACAATGCTGTAAATAATAATTCATTAAAATATACCTATGAAGCAAGAAATATGGGAAATAAAAATGTATATAAAGTTAATCATATGAGCAGCTGGCAGCATAAAGCAGATAAAATGATTAAAGAACTTAGAGCTGGAAGGAGATAAATATGTTCAACTTCTTTAAAAATAACTTCAAAACAAATAAATCAGAGCCTGAGATAGAAATAAAGCGGACTCTTTTAGAAAATGGAATTGAGTTTGAAATTAACAAAATTGATAATGGGCAAAGAGAGAAGCTAAGTTTTCCAATTACTTATGGCAAATATTTTGATTTAAGAAATTTAATCAATAAAGATTTTTATCTTTCTCTGCAGATTCTTGAAGGTACCTGGCACAGTGAGGAATTAATAGAAAAAGGTGATGGAAGTTATTTTCTGCATATTGATACAATATATCAGTATCAAAATTCTGCCGAAGATGAAGAGAGTTTGGGAGAAGGTAACAGAAAATTAAATGAACTGCTCGGACTTAAACCTGATGAAGACTTAGAAATTACTATAGATAACAGTGGTGTTATCGGCAGCAGTAATTTCAAATTAAAATATATAATCAAAGCTGAGCAGGAAGGGTATATAAGTAAGTTTTATCAAAGAGCTGGCCCATTTTTTCCTTTAAATGATAATCAGGCCTATGTTTTAAATAAAAAACTAACTGAAGTCCTTGATTTAATAGATAATCCTCCAGAGGAAAGAGAAGAGCAATTTGAATATTTTGCTAAGGTTAAATCTAAAGCAAAAAAATTAAATATTAAATTCAACCCATATTTAGAGGGAGAAGAATATTTCTTTCCTGAAGATTTAGATATAGATATTGAATTAGAATCTATTGATTATTTAAAACTCAACCCTAAATTTAATGATTTGGATGATCAGTTAAATCAAGATGCTGAAAAAGCAATAAATAATAATGATAATTATACAGTTAATAAAACTGGCGGCAAAAACCAAAGAGTCTTTATTGGGCCTGAAAGTAAAGAAAGTTATAAACAGGCATCAGCAAATAGAGAATTAACAGGATCCCAGGTGCCTGACTTTATTGAAAATCCTATGAAGTATCTACCAGATAACATAGATTTAGAAAAGTTTAGTGAAAGAGTAAAAGGACTTAAAGAAAGAGTTTACAAAGCTCAGCCATATGTTAGTTCTTCCAAAACTGATCAGATTGACTGGTTTGATATCGATGTTGGAGTTAATATTAAAAATGAAAGTGATGAAGCTGATGAGGAACAAATTGAGCTCAGTGAATTTGAAAGGCTGGTAAAAGAAGCTAGAGAAAAGGGTGAAGACTATGTGCTCTATAATGATAACTGGGTTAAAATTCCTAAAGAAAGTGAAGATTTTATAGAAGGAGCAAAAGAAGTAGATAAAATCAAGACCAATGGTAAAGTAAATAAAGAAAATCTTAATTATATTTTTGACATTTATGAAAATATTGATCTGCTTGAATATAATGAGCAGATGATAGATTTTAGAAGTCAGCTGCAGGAAAATGGTGTTGTTTATCAAGCACCAGGCTTATTTAAGGGTGAATTAAGACCCTACCAAAAAAGAGGATATGTTTGGTTGCATAAATTAAAAAATTCAAAATTAGGCGGTTTATTAGCTGATGACATGGGTTTAGGAAAAACAATACAGGTTATTGCTTTGATGGCCAGTTTAAAAGCAGAAAATAAATTATCTCCCTCCTTGATAGTCGCTCCAAAATCTCTTTTAGAAAACTGGCAGCATGAAATAAAGAAATTTTCACCAAAAATTAACAAAGTATATATCCATCTAGGTGGTTCTCGTAATAAAAACAGCAGAGTTATTAAGCAGTCTGATGTAGTTTTAACTACCTACAGCACTTTAGTTAGTGATCAGGTGCTTTTGGGAGAAATAGATTGGACCATATTAGTCTGTGATGAAGTTCAGGCTATTAAGAATCAAAGCACTCTAAAAGCTCATGCTGTTAAAGCTCAAAAGGCAAAGCTGAGGTTGGGTTTATCCGGCACACCTGTTCAAAATACTGTGGCAGATCTCTGGTCTATTTATGATTTTGTCCAACCTGGACTTTTAGGCAGTTTTAAAGAATTTAAGAATAATTTTGTAAAGCCCATTGAGAGTTCTAATACTCCAGAAGAGTATGAAAAGTATGAAGGTATGCTGAAAGAAAAAATTCAACCCGTATTTTTGAGAAGGACAAAAGAAGGTGAGCTTAAAGATGAACTGCCTGAGAAAAAAGATATTACCAAAACAATTGAAATGAGTCAGAGACAAAAAGAGAGATATAAAGAAATAATCGAAAAAGAAAAAAATTCTAAGGGTAGAACTCATTTAGGCACTCTGCAGTCTTTACTTCAGCTATCTTCTCATCCGGCTCTTTTGGATAAGGATTGGAATCTAAAAAGTGCAGAAGAACTATTACATGAAGGACCAAAGCTAAAATCTGTTATTAAAATATTAAGTGAAGTCAAAAAGAATAACGAAAAAGTTCTAATTTTTACTACCTTTAAAATAATGCAGCTGATCTTGCAGAGAGTAATTCGGGAAAAATTTGGACTGCAGGAGATTCCAATAATTAATGGTGATTCAAAACAGCGTTTAGCTTCAGTAGATAGATTTAATGAAAGCGATGGTTTTGGCTGTATGATATTATCGCCTAGAGCAGCTGGAACAGGGCTAAATATTACCGGAGCAAATCACGTGATTCATTATACCCGATGGTGGAACCCGGCCGTAGAACAGCAGGCAACTGATCGTGTCTATAGAATCGGCCAAGAAAAGGAAGTTAATGTTTATTATCCGATCATGACTGCAGATAGAGAAACAGTTGAAGAAAAGCTGCACCGTCTTTTAGAGGAAAAGAAAAGATTAGCTAAAAATATTATTGTACCTAATAACCCTATCCAGGGAGAATTGATGAAAGAGATGGATCAAGAAATGGAATGAATAAATTTTGAATAATATATAATTTTAATTAATAGAGGAGACGTGATAAAATGAGAGTTGATATTGATGCTCAAGAAATCTACATAAAAAATTTATTTAGTGAAAAATATTTGTTTCAGATTCCAAATTTTCAAAGACCTTTTTCTTGGACAGTGGAAAATTTTGCTCAGCTATTTGAAGATTTAAATGATGCCAAAAATAATAACCAGGAGCTATTTGCTGATGATGTACAAAAATATGAGCCATATTTTATAGGCAGTATTATTTTATGTACAGATGAAAGCAGAGCAGATGGCTCTGGAGTTTATGATATTATTGATGGTCAGCAGCGGTTAACTTCTTTAGTTATTCTAATGGCTGTCTTAAGAGATTTAGCTGTAAATAAAAAAGCATACGACAATTTGTCTGAAAAAATTTATCAGGAAGAAGATGAGTTTGCCGGCACCTCAGAGAGCATCAGATTAAAAGTTAGAGATAAAGAAAGAAAATTTTTTAAAGAAAATGTCTTAACACCTGGTAGTACTAAAAATGTTGATCGGATTGATTTAAGAGATTTGAGTGAACCAAAAATTAATATAGTTGATGCTGTTAAAACTTTTAGGGACAAATTGATTACAGATAATGATGCAGATCAAAATCTGATTAATGATATGACCAAGTATATCTTACAAAAATTAGTTTTAGTAGTTGTAAAAACAAATTCAATATATTCTGCATTTCGTTTATTTAATGTGATTAATGCTAGAGGTATGCCATTATCTAATTCAGATTTACTAAAAAGTGAAAATTTAAGAGAAATAAAAGACAGCAAAGAACAGGACAAGTATGCTAAACTGTGGGAAGATATGGAAGAAGAAGTTGGTAGAGAAGAAATAGAAGATCTGATAAGTTTTATCCGCAGTATTAAGTTAAAAGAAAAAGCTAAAAGTTCAATTTATGAAGAATTTGATAAAAAAGTTTTTGTTAAAGAAAATGATTTTAAAGGCAAGCCCTTTATAGAATATTTAAATAAAGTAAAAAATATATATCAGAAAAAATTATTGGACGCAGATATTACTGCTGACGATGAGAGAAAATCAACATATTATCACAACTTAGTTTCACTTATGTACAATTATTTACCTTTTAAAGACTGGATGATAGCGCCTATCCGTTTTAGCGAAAAATTTAGTGATCCACTACTGTATGACTTTATAAAAAAATATGAAAAACGAATTGCTGTGGATTGGGTTAAAGGGTTAGGCTATACTGCCAGACTTTCTCAAATTTATAGAATTGTTAAGCTGATTGAAAATCAAGATGATGTTTATGATATTTTTAATTCAGAATTGTTATCTATTGACGAAAAAGAAATTCCCAATCTAGAAGATGCTCTAAATTATCGTGATTTTTATAAAAAAGGCAGGTGGCAGGTGCCTAAATACGTCTTACTTCGTCTTGACCTTGATCAGAGAAATAGTGACAGTGTTAAAATTAATTATGGTGATAATATAAGTGTTGAACATATTCTACCTAAGCGAGCTGATGCTGCTTACTGGACTGAAAGATTTGATGACAGAGCTCAATATGAATGGAAAAATAGATTAGGTAATTTAGTTCCTCTCAACGGTAGAAAAAATACTAGAGCAAGTAATAAAGCATTTACTGATAAAGTTGAAGATTATTTTGATAAAAAGAAAAATGATTTCGTATTAGTTGAAGAACTAAAGGATTATAATGATTGGAATTTAGATAATTTAAAAAAAAGACATAATGAGCTTATTCAAAAAACCATAAATATCTTGACAAATAATTAGTTAAATTCGATATTAATATAAATTGGAGGAATAGAAATTATGAAAACTCTTTCTAATTCAGTTAAGGTTAGAGAAAGTGTCTTTGATAGAACAATGAAAGATGAGGTCTTAGATCTTTCAGACTTAAAAAATGGTAACATTGATCCAGAAAGATTTTTTAAAGAAACATTTATCACCGACAACATGGAAACAGTTTTTGATACTGCAATGAATAAATTTAGAAACAGATCAGGAAACAGCATTATTAAATTAACCCAAGCTATGGGTGGCGGTAAAACCCACAACATGATTGCTCTGGGATTATTAGCTAAATATCCTGATTTAAGAAAAAAGACTCTTAACGGCAAATATAATGATGTAGAAGGTGAGATTAGAACAATATCTGTTACAGGTAGAGAATCTGATATGAATTATGGTACCTGGGGAGAGATTGCCAAACAGCTGGGCAAAAAAGAACAGTTTAGTGAATATTATTCTCCACTTCAGGCACCCGGTCAAACTGCTTGGATTAACCTACTGGAAAGTTCTACACCTACTCTTATATTATTAGATGAGCTGCCGCCATATTTAAATAATGCTAAGACTAGAACTTATGGACAGGGTACACTTTTAGATATTGAAACAACTGCAATAGCAAATTTATTAAATGCTATAAATAAAAAAGAATTATCTAATGTCTGCTTAGTTATCTCTGATCTTGAAGCTACATATGAGGAAGAATCAGAAATAATTCAAGGTATGTTTAAAGAACTCGATGGAGAAATAAATCGCTTTTCTTTAAATCTAGAACCTGTATCAAGCAACAGTAATGACCTTTATGATATTTTGAAAACTAGAATGTTTGAAGGCTTACCAGAAGAAACTGAAATCAACAAAATAGCTAATGGCTTTAAGAACAGCGTCAACGAAGCTGTAGAAATGGGATATACAGATGAAGTTCCGAGTGAAATTGCTTCAGCAGTTAGAGATACATATCCCTTCCACCCTTCTTTTAAAGATTTAGTCGAAAGATTTAAGGAAAACCAGGGTTTCCAAAAAACTCGTGGTGTTATCAGATTGACTAAGAAGATGCTTAAAGGTATTTTTAGAGAGTCAGACAAAGCTGATAATCTATATCTAATTAATCCTTATGATATTGATTTAAATAATGCTGAAATGGCTAATGAAATTAAATCAATTAAACCAGAGTTTACAAATGCCATAAGCCATGATATTGCAAATAACGGCCATTCTGTTGCAGAGAGAATCGACAAATCTACAGATTCTCAGGATGTCCAAGATGTTTCAAAACTGATCTTAATGTCTTCTTTATCAAAAGCTACTGAGGCAATAGTTGGTCTATCAGTGAGTGAAATTTTTACTTATCTTGTCGCTCCAAATAGAGATATCACAAAAATCAGAAGCGGTATTGAAGAACTGCAGGAAAAAGCCTGGTATTTATATAAACACCATAACAAACTGCTCTTTAGACAGACTAAAAATGTAGTTGCAGAAATGCAGGATGAAATAAAAAATCTAAGCCGCAGTCAGGCTAAATTATATATTAAAGACTTACTCGAAGAGGAGTTTGAACCTAATGATAATGATTGTTACCAAAATTTAATGGTTTTTCCTTCAATAGAGGAGATTGAATTATCTAAAGAAAAAGTTTCTTTAATTATCTCTGAACCTAGTGAGGGCAGTGATGGTCTAAAAAGTGAATTAAAGCAGTTTTTTGAGGAAGTAGAATATAAAAATCGAGTTATGTTTTTAACAGGTCAAAAAAATGTTATGAATAAGCTTTTAGAAACCGCCAAAAAAGTTAGAGCAATTAATAATATAATTTTTAGAATGCAGGCCGATAATGTCAGCGACAGAGACAGTGAAATGCAGCAGGCTATGGATTTAAAAGATAAAACTGGCAACAGGTTGAATTCCAGTTTAAGAGAGACTTTTACGACTTTGTATTATCCCAGAAATAATGTATTAAAAAATACTAATTTAATTATGAAGTTTTCTCAAAACAACTTTAATGCTGAAAAAGAAATTAAAAACACTTTAATCAGTGAAATGAAGTTTACTACAGATATTGAACCAAAGAAATTACGGAAACGATTTGATAAAATTATCTTCACAAGAGATAGAATGACTTGGAATGAATTAATTGAAAGAACTGCTACTGAAACAAGGTGGCTGTGGCATAAACCGGATGCTCTTGGGGAACTAAAGGAAGATTCACTGCAGAAAGAAATCTGGTTTAAAGATGGTAATTATATTGATAAAACTCCTCCAAAAAAAGAAACTAATGTTAATGTTACAAAAATGAGCACTGTAAGTGAAAGTGGTATTTCTACACTGCGCATTACTCCAGTTAATGCAGATGAAGTTTATTATGAGATAGGTCAAGAGCCGACTACGGCTTCCAAAAAAGTAGAAAACTATAACTCGTTTGAAGCAACTGATTTAGTCTACTACTTTTTAGCAGTTGATTCAGAAGGTGTTAATGAAACTGGAGATCCTGTAAAATGGGAGAATGATATAAATCTGCAGTATAAAGAGTTAACAATTAAAGGGAAAGATGCACTAAAACTGCAGGCAACACCAAGTAATTGTGAAATCAGATATACTACGGATGGTTCTTCTCCAAAAGAAAATGGAGGCGTTTATCAGGAACCAATTATTATACCTGAAAATGCAAAATACATTCAGGCAGTTGCAGTAAATGAAGAACATGATATAGTATCTGATGTGCTGCAGTATGAAGTTAAAGAAAATGAAGTTACAGTTGATAGCGATAAGCCTGTCAAATTAACAGAAGCTCAAACTCCAAAAGGAACAAAAGCGACATATGAGGAGCTTGAATTTTTAAATGAAACAAATGCGACTTTTAAACAGGCACAATTTATTATCACAGGTAGAGGTAAAGCTGATTTTTCTTTGACTTTTATGATAGATAAAGTAGAAATAGATGATATGAATATGTTAGAAGAACAACTAAAAAATATTAAAGATAATTTTGTTGGAGAAAAGCCCCATGATTTAACTGCTAATATTACAGGGATAAAATTCAAAAGCGGCAGAGATTTTTTAAGATGGCTTGAAAAAAATGAATTCAACCTAGAAATGTATAAAAATAGATTTAGTCAATATTAAGGAGATGATCTTTTGAGCCAAGTAAAAACCTATGGATTTGGTTTTAATCCAAAAGAAACCAATCATCATTTCCTCTTAGAAATACCAACTGGAAATGCTAAAATAACAGTATATGAGAGATTTAACTGGGATCAAGATGAGCAGGTTAGTGATTTAAATGATAAAGATAAAAAAGTGATTTTAAGTAAGACCAAATGGAATAAAGTTAAAAATGTAATCAAAAAAGAATTTAATAGGCGTTTAAAAGATGAAGGACTTCCAGCAGGAGATTTTGACAGTTATTATGTACCTTTAGAGCGTTTATATGGTAAAGAATTAATGCTTCTGCTTTGGGCTATAGAAAATGCTGAAGTAGGGGTTATTGATTTAGCCATCAAAAACTGGCTGGGTTTATCACCTGAAGAGAGATGGTGGCTTTTTACAATGACTAATGCTTCAACGGGTCATTACAGTGACAACCGTGGCTGGAGAATAGCTTTAAGATATGCACTAACAGAAAACCCTGTAGATAATAAATTAGCAGGCAGCTTTGTACAGCGATTATTTTAAGATAAACTAGATAAATCTCAAGAAATTTAGAGGAGGATTATTTTGTTAGATTATAATAAATCATTTATTGAAGTTCAATTTCCAGTTTCAAGAATATCTAAGGAAAGTTATAAAGAAAGAAAAGCTAATCTAGGGCAAACACTTACTGGGTTAGGTAAATGGTGGGGTCGAAAACCACTGGTTATGGTTAGGGCAGCTTTATTAGGGACCTTATTACCAGTTTCAAATAATTACAATAAAGATAGAGAAATATTCCTTAAAATTATGACTATGGATGAAGAAGGTTTGTGGTTAAGAAAGTATAAAAATATTTCTAAAAAGAAATTATGGCAGCTTACTACTGAAGAAGAAAAAGAACAATATTTTCGAGAGGGTTCAACTGCTAAAAAGCCTAAATATCCTAAAGGTATGTCAAGAGAGAACAAGAAGGAGATGAAAGAAGAACTACAGAAAATAGCTTTTAATAGATTATCTTATGATGATAAATTAAGATACTGTAAAAGACCTGAAGAAGTCGAATTGACTGATGAAAAAGAATGGGAAATTATTAATGAACATTTAAAAACTAATGCAACAGATTTACAAGAGTTAATTCAAGAGTTAGGGAAGAAAAAGTTTAATCATATTCCTAAAGTTGGTGACTGCTTTTCTGGTGGGGGTTCAATTCCATTTGAAGCAGCAAGAATGGGGGCTGAAGCTTTTGGGTCTGATTTAAATCCAATTGCTGCACTTTTAACATGGGCTTCGTTAAATGTTGCTGGTGCTTCTGATGAACAAATTAATGAATTAAAAGAATTTCAAGAAAAAGTCTATAAAGAAGCTAATAAACAAATAAGTGAATGGGGAATTGAGCACAATGAAAAAGGACATCGTGCTGATTCTTATCTTTATTGCAATGAAGTAGAATGTCCAGAGTGTGGTTATACAGTTCCATTAGCTCCATCTTGGATTATAGGAAAAGGCACAAAAACTGTTGCTATATTAAGGGAAGACAATATAAATGAAAGATTTTTTATAAATATTATTCAAAATGCTAACAAAAATCAAAGAGAAAAATCTAAAAAATCATCTACCATTGACAATAATAAAATTTATTGTCCTCATTGTGAAACTAAGACCCCTATTACAAGCATTAGAAATGATAAAAAAACAAAAGATGGTACTATTTTTGGTTTGAACACCTGGGGGAAAAATAAGTTTCAATATGGAGATGAAGATGTTTACAAAGAGAGATTATATGCAATAAAATATATAGATGGGAATGGAAATAGATATTATTCTTCCCCAACTCAACATGAGTTAAAACAAGAAGAAAAAGTTATTGATTTATTATCAGAAAGATTTAATGAATGGCAAAAAAACGGATATATACCTTCTGGCAGAATAGAAAAAGGTTATAACACTGATCAAATTATGAGAGAAAAAGGTTGGGAGTACTGGCATCAATTATTTAATCCTAGGCAGTTATTAACAAATGGTTTGCTAATGAAGTATTCTGATAAATTTTCTCAAACAAAAAAAGAAAAAGTAATTCAATTACTTGGTGGAAACAAATGTTTAGACTGGAATTCTAAATTAAGTATGTGGGATAGTTATAAGGGGTGTGAAATAGTAAAAAATACTTTTTCAAACCAATCTTTAAATACATTATTTAATTATGGAACTAGAAGCTTATTTCTTTTAAGTAATAGTTGGTTTTATAATATTAACAATTATGATTTTAAAAACAAAAGTAAAGTTTGTCCAATTGATGCTAGACAAATTAATAAAAACCAAGATGTTTGGTTTACAGATCCCCCTTATGCAGATGCTGTTAATTATCATGAATTATCAGAGTTCTTTTTGTCTTTAGATCAAAACTTTTTAAAAGATATATTCCCAGAATGGTATACAGATTCAAAAAGAGTATTAGCTGTAAAAGGAACAGGCCAATCTTTTAATGAGAGCATGGTTGAAATTTACAAAAATTTAGCTGATAACATGCCTGATAATGGCTATCAGATTGTAATGTTTACTCATCAAGATGTAAAAGTTTGGTCAGAACTTACTATGATTTTATGGTCAGCTGGATTAAAAGTTGCTTCAGCTTGGAATATATCGACTGAAACTAACTCTGGGGGATTAAAAGAAGGCAATTATGTTAAAGGAACTGTATTATTAGTTCTTCAAAAACAAAGTTCTGATGATTTTGCTTTTCAGGATGAAGTATATGATGAAATCCAGATGGAAGTTAAAAAAATGATTGATTCAATGAAAGGTATTGACTATAAAGATATTCCTGATTTTACTGATGCTGATTATCTGTTAGCATCTTATGCAGCCGCACTGAAGGTATTAACGGGTTATGGAGAAATTGATGGTATAGATATTGATTATTGGCTTTCCGGTGATAGAAACGAGGAAAGTCCAGTTGAAAAATTAATTAAAAAAGCTCGTGATGTAGCTAACAGCTACCTTATTCCAGAAGAATTTGAAAAAAATCACTGGTTTGAGCTATCTAATGCTGAAAGATTCTTTATTAGAGGCTTAGAACTTGAAATGAATAATGAGCATACAATAGGAGCTTATCAGGAGTTGGCAAAAGGATTTGGAGTTAAAGAATATAAAACAATGTTCCACAATTTTGAAGCTAATAATGTCAGACTTAAAACTCCTTCAGAATATAAGATGAGTTATCTTGATAATGAATTTAATGAAAAAGATTTTAGCGGCTCATTATTAAGACACCTGCTGGTTGCTGTTTTAGAATCAGCTAAAAACACTTCTACAAACTCAGGTAGAACTTATCTTAAAGGAGTATTTAATCAAAGCCAGGATTACTGGTATAAAAAACCTTTAATGCGCGAAATACTAACTTTTATTTCTAAAATTGAAATGGTAGATCATATGGAGCACTGGCATGAAGAAGCTAAATATGCCAGGTTATTAAGAGAAGCATTAAAAAATGAAGGTGTATAGGTGAATATATATGATAAAAAGATATTCTTCCAGAAGAGAGTCTATTTCAGATTCTCTTCTGAATAAAAAATTAAAAAAAGCAAAATCATACGACAGAATTGCAGGATATTTCAGCAGTTCTATCTTTGAAATTGCAGGTGAAGCTTTAGACAATATTGAAGGTAAAATTAGAATTGTCTGTAATTCTGATCTGCTGCCGGAAGATGTAAAGACTGCTAAAAGAGCACAAAAAGCAATCAGAAAAGAATGGTGTCAAAGTGAACCAGAAAAAATGGATAATAAAAATTTCCGCTTTAAAAAATTATACGAATATTTAGTCTCCGACAAATTAGAAATCCGGGTGCTGCCCAATAAAAAGTTTGGATTAGTTCACGGTAAAGCTGGTGTAATAACTTTTAAAGATGGAGGCCAAACATCATTTTTAGGCAGTGTAAATGAATCTAAAAGCGGCTGGAATATAAACTATGAGTTAGTCTGGGAAGATGATTCTAAAGAAGCAGTTGAGTGGGTGCAGGAAGAATTTGATGCTTTATGGAATAGTTCTGCAGCTATTCCTTTACCCGATTTTATTATCAAAGATATTAAAAGAATAGCAAATAGAGAAGTTATTGAGGAAGTTGATGATTTTGAGGAAGAAGATAATGTACCGGCAGCTGCAAACATTGAATCTCCCATTTATAGAGAGAATTTAGGGCTGTGGGAACATCAGAAATATTTTATTGAAAAAGTTTATAATGATCACAAAAAATTTGGGGGAGCTAGATATGTTTTAGCTGATCCTGTTGGTTTAGGTAAAACACTTCAATTAGCTGTCAGTGCTCAGTTAATGGCTCTATATGGAGATAAACCTGTCTTAATAATAGTGCCCAAAACTCTAATGAAGCAGTGGCAGGATGAATTAAATGACATGCTCAATCTGCCTTCAGCAGTCTGGGACGGTACAAACTGGGTTGATGAAAACGGCATAAAGTATCCCAATAGGGGTCGAGAAGATATTGTTAAATGCCCAAGGAAAATTGGAATTATATCACAGGGCTTAGTAACAGCAAAATCTGAATCAGTTGATTATCTGCTTTCAAAAAATTATGAGTGTGTAATAGTTGATGAAGCTCACCATGCTAGAAGAAAATCAATTGATCAAAACAACAACTTTTATTCTTTTCAAAAGACAAATTTATATGAATACTTACTGAGAATAGCTACAAGAACAAAGAGCTTGCTGCTGGCAACAGCTACTCCAATCCAGTTACACCCAGTAGAACTCTGGGATCTTTTAAATGTACTATCTCAAGGCTCAGATAGAGTTTTAGGGACTAAAAGTTCATTATGGAGAAAAAAAGGATCTATCAACCAGGGGTTAGAGTTAATTAAAAATCGTGGTAAAAATTTATCCTCAACTGAAAAGTGGCGCTGGATTAAAAATCCTTTTCCTCCTTCTGATGAAGGACCTAATTATTCAATATTAAGATCATCAGCAGATATGGATGAAGAAGCTGTTGTATATCCAAAACAGTATAATGAATTAAAATATCAAAACAAAGCAGCTGCTGGATTTTTAATGAATGATTTTTTTGAACTGCACAATCCATACATACGGCATGTAGTAAGGCGGGAAAGGGAGTATTTAGAAAATAAAATTAATCCTAAAACCGGAGAACCATATTTAGATACAATTGAAGTGGAGATAATAGATGAGCCACCTTTAAAATTAACTGGTTATATGAAAGATGCTTATGATTATGCAGAAGAATTTTGTCAGCTAATCTCTAATCGTGTAAAGGGTGGAGGTTTTCTTAAGACACTGCTTTTAAAAAGAATAGGAAGTTCTATTGAAGCAGGTAAAAAGACTGGATTGAAGCTTAAAAATAACTGGGGTGAAAATTTAAATGAGATCAGTGCAGAGGAAGATGAGGAAGGAAGTGGTGGAATTAAAGATTTAACAGCAAAAGAGCAGAAAATGCTTGATAAATATGTTAATGCTCTTTTATCAAATGAAGCTGAAGACCCTAAATTTGAAAAATTAGTTAAACTTTTAAAAAGAGAGAATTGGATTGATGAAGGGGTTATCATTTTCTCTCAATATTATGATACTGTTGAGTGGATAGCATCTGAGTTATCTGAAATATTTACTGATCAAAAAATAGGTATTTATGCCGGCAGCGGTAAAGCAGGATATTATATTAATAATAAATTTCATAAAAAAACTAAAGATGATATTAAAGATATGGTAATGAGTTATCAGCTGAAGATCTTATTAGGAACTGATGCAGCTTCAGAGGGCTTAAATCTCCAAGCTTTAAGAAGATTAATTAATATAGATATGCCGTGGAATCCAACAAGGCTGGAGCAAAGAAAAGGACGTATTCAAAGAGGTGGGCAGAGATTTGATAAAATTTATTTATATAATATGAAATATAAGAATTCTGTTGAAGATAGAGTGCATGAACTGCTTTCTAAAAGACTTAAAAATATTACTGCTATCTTCGGCCAGCTGCCAGATGTACTGGAAGACGCCTGGATTAATGTTGCTTTAGATCAGAAAGAAGAAGCTAAAAAGATAATTGATAAAGTGCCTGAGAAACATCCTTTTGAGGTTAAATATAACGAGAAGGTTGAAGCATCTGATTGGGAGAACTGTACTAAGATTTTAAGTGAAGAAAGTAAATTGAAGAAGCTGAGGAGTTCATGGTGATGAAAATTAGTTTTTATCTTTTTGTTTAAATTTTAAAATCGGGGGATTGTAAATGAGTAATAATATTGATAAATCTAAATTATTTTATGTTAATATAGTCTGGATGAAATATTATAGAGGACTAAGTGAAAAAGATGAAATCAGCCCAGAAACAGGTGGTGGATCTCACCCACAAGAATATCTAGATGCTATAGAAACAACAATGAATTCTAAATCAATACCAAAAGATTATAATATATTTGTCGCTGCAGAAAATGCATATTTAATTAAAGAAAAATTTAGAGATTTCAAAGTGCCACGTCAAAAAGATTTAGGCTATGGTTTTGGTCAATCTAATATCTGGTATGCTGAAGAGGAAAAAGCGGAAAGATTCAAAAATAAAACTATTAATTATATTAATGACTTAAAGGGAAATAATCGATTAAAAATAATTCAGCCTTAAACTGTTGTGTTTTGATTAGAATTAAAGTTTGATATTTTTTAGATAGTGGAAATAAGAAAGATAAACAAAATAAAGATGAAAACTATTTCTATATAAATGCTGTTAGAGGAGCAAAAGGTAAGGGTCAAATTACTAGTGAAGGTTTTGTAGTACTAAAAGGATCTAAAATGTCCAATAATACTGTTGATTCAGCTCAAAATTGGGTAATTAAAAAGAGAAAAGAGCTATTAGAAAAAGAAATTGTAGTTGAAAATGATGAAAATTATATTTTCAAAAAAGACTATTTGTTTTCTAGTTCTTCTACTGCAGCTGCAGTAGTTATGGGTAGAAATGCTAATGGTTTAAGAGAATGGAAATTAAAAAATGGAATGACCTTAAAAGAATTTGAACAGCCTAATGAAGAATAAATTTTAATTATAAAAAAGAAAAAACACCTGATAAAATATCAGGTGCCTTCATAATTTTAATTTTGCCCATTTAAGGACTCTTTATAATTTTATTTTCTAAATTAATAATACTATTTTATCAGTCAATTGTCAAGCAGTTTCAAACAAAAATTCACTTATTTTTTGGTTAAGATCTGCTGGTTTTTCTTTGATGTCATATATAGCTTTTTGTTCATTAATTCGCTGGATATCAATTGCTCTCATATCACTTAAATGAAGTCGAGAAGTTTTATCATTTTTAAAATCTTTAATTTTAATATCAATTTCAATTTTAGAATTAGGAGGATTAGAATTTTCTTTTACTGATGTTGTAGGAATAACCAAATATTTTGATCCAAAATCTTTTAATATATAGCAGTAATGACCACCATAAATTTCTTTTGGATATCCTCTTCTTAAATTAAAATATGCAATTTGTCCTGTGGTTGGCCTAGTTGCTGGTTTTATTTTATAAAAAGAGGTTGATGGATCATTCGTTTCGTTTGGAACAATTATATTGTAAAAAAAGTGTAGTTCTCTAATCCAATATTTTAATTCTCTAGCAAAACCGTTAATATCATAGTTTTTAATTTTTTTGAGCGTAACTTTAGCTTCCTTCACATCATCAGAAAAACTCATATTTGGTTCACCTCCATTAAATTATATTAATTATAACATAATTTCTATAAAAAGGAAATAAATTTCTGTAAATTTCAGAATATTATACGGAAAAATAAAAAGAGGTAGATACAATGTCATCAATTAAAGATTACTTAGCCAAAATAGTTTCAGAATATAAAGAAGCAAGATTACACGAAGAATTTGCTGGGCATGAACTAGGAGACTTAATGCGGCATCAGTTGCCAGAATTTCTAGAAGAAAAGCTTTCTTCAAATTATAAAATAGATAATTATATAATCAAAGGTTCAATTGGAATGGGTAATTGGGCTAAAGTTCCCTGGCTTGCAATAATGAATAAAGATATAACAACTACAACTCAAGAAGGAGTCTATGTAGTTTATCTTTTTTCTCAAGATATGGAGAGAGTCTACTTAACCTTTAATCAGGGAGTAACTCGCAGCACCAAAGAAGAATTTACAAATAACCGTGATAAATTAAGAGCTAAGATGGATTTAGGTGATTTTAAAACTGATAATGAAATTGACCTTGCTGAATCTGGTAAAGGTAAAGCTTATGAGTTATCAAATATTTGTTATCAGAAATACAAAGCTGAGCAATTAATTAACAATCAAATTTCAGAAAAAGAACTAATAGAAGATTTAATTGAAATAATGAAAATCTATCAAAAATATTATGAAAACTACTATTTAGAATTAGATGCAGCTGAAATTGAAACAGGAGAAGGAGTTTCTGAAAATATGGATGACTTAACAACAAAAGAAAAACTAACTCAAATCAAAAACTACATCAAAGCTCAGGGCTATACCTATCCTGACAATTTAATCGAAAACTTTTATCTTTCTCTAAAAACAAAACCTTTTGTCCTGCTCGCTGGTATCTCAGGTACAGGTAAAACAAAACTGGTAGAACTATTTGCCAGAGCAATTGGCTGCAGCTCAGAAAATGATCGCTTTAAGTTGATTTCAGTTAAACCTGACTGGAATGATAGTGCAGATCTCTTAGGTTACAGCAATATCAGAGGAGACTTTCAGCCTGGCCCGATTTTAGAAATAATTAAAAAAGCAGCTGAAGATCCTGCTAATCCCTATTTGGTCTGTCTTGATGAAATGAACCTGGCTCGAG
>Ga0208033_10064_pt1 | contig 21656 bp, 27 predicted proteins | sample Shrwel1BS1Day87_FD_187539 | JGI IMG/M metagenome (GOLD analysis project Ga0208033, IMG submission 187539) | Subsurface microbial communities from deep shales in Ohio, USA - Utica-3 well 1 S-1-Day87 (SPAdes) (version 2) ... | reverse complement strand
ATCATAGACTACAATTATAAATGGTCAGAGAGAAGATTAAAAGGATTTTTAGCTGCTCGAGAAAAACTAATTCAACTATTTGAAGAAAGATATTAATTTATTTACACAAAATACTTGACGTTACCACTTAAGAAATGAATATATACATGGTCAACCTAATCCTAATAATAAAAAAAAGCATAAGCAAAATTATTTAATCTTTTTGAGATTGTTCATTTTAGTTGTAATAAAGATAAATGATGATTTTCAAATAGCAGAAAATATTGAGCAAGTATAGATTGGCTTTCAAATAATTACAACTGTAATTTAAATATATATTATATGGAAAAACTAAGAATGCCTATAATTGTAATAAAATGTTAAATTGGTATTTGTTCAATAACCTTAGGAGTCGTTGCAGGGTCTTATAATTTTCAGAAGAACTTCTATAACTGAGTATGATACAATATATCAATATTAATTAACAGTCATTTTGTTAGATATTCTTTGTTCTGGAGAGTTTAATGTTATAGAGTCAATTGAAGAAGAAAACACAAAATTAAATTGAAATAAAATTAGCTGAGAGTTAATACCTCTCAGCTTTTTGTCGTCAATACAATCTTAAATTTTACAAGTTATTTATTTTCTTTTTTATCTTCTTCTTTTTTTGAAATCCATTCTTTAACATTATTGATAGTAATATTTATATTCCAGGGATTATCTTTCCATCGTTCAACTATATCTTCTTCTTTAATATCATCATTTTCTTTATACAGTTTTAAATCCTGATGTTTTTTTTGGTGAAATCTACTAATACAAATATGATGATTCTTCCAATCAGATCTTTTTTTGCTAAAATCTTCAGGCCCTCCACAAAGTGAACACCACTTAATTTCTACATCTTCTTGAGTGAGTTCATAAAATTCATACCACATATAGGAAAGCAAATTATTGGGTAATATATCAATTTTATTTGGATTAAAGTTGATAGGAGAATTAATTGAGCTTTCAATATTCTTATAAGAATCAAAGAAAACTTCTTTAGTTATATTTCTCACTAGTCTTTTTAGTAAAAATTTAGCTGGTTCTATAACTTCTCCTTTTTCAAATTCAACAAATTTGTCTGAATTGATGTATTGATCCTTATTCCCACTTTTGCTTTCTGCTAATACTCCAGAGATAAAATTTGATCCATTCATATCAACACTTATTTTTTTACCTTCAATCAAATCATCAGAATTATTATTTTGGTGCTGGTTATTTTGTCTAGCTTTTTCTAACTTTTTAAAAAACGGTGTTAATACAAAGTAAATTTTATCTTTTTTCCATTTAATTATTTTATTTAAAGTATCCATATTTCCATCAATAATTGCTTTCCAAAGTAGAATCAATGATTTCATTTTCATTATTTCTATTATCCAGAATGAAAGTGGTTCTCCATAAATGGGGAAATAAATTCTGTCAGTTATTTTAATTCCTTTGTTTATGTTTTTAGCCCAATAAGAATTATTATTCTCTTTGTCATTAGAATTAATAGAATATTTACTTGATAATAATTTAACCCCTTTAGTCAAAGAACCATATTTATTAGCAAAATTAATAATCTGTTTTTTAACTTTATGATTAATTTCAGATTCAGAGATTAGAGGAGAATACTCTAAATGACCAAATTCCCAAAATATATATTTTTCTTTATCTTTGGGAATGAATTTTTTGTAATTAGCAGTCTCTGTTGGTTTCTTTAAGAGATAAGGTACATCTGAAATGTTTTTGATTGAATTATCTTCCTGAACTAAATCAACTCCCCTAACCCAAAAATAACCATTTTTTGGAACTGAAAAATAATTTGATTTTTTATTCAGTTTTTTTTTAATTTTTTCTGATAAATTCGCTTCCTCATGAAATTTAATATAATTAAACATAACAAAATCCTCCTTTTGGATATAAAAATACACTAAATAAATAATAACATATAATTTTTTAAATTACAACGCTTGAATATTACCTAATTAGGTTTGACTTATATAATATTATCTATTATATTGTATTTAAAGCAATTTGAAACAAAAAAAGGAGGAGTTAAAAATGGCAGTAAAGAATTTTGTTGAGCTAGACAAAAAGTTGATGAAAGAATTCAAGACAATTTCAAAATATGGTGGAGAAGATGAGGCAAAAAAGTTAAAAGAAGGAATCATTTGTCCTAAAAACATTTCATTGAGTAGAATAGGTTTAAGTAAATCAGCGCAGGAATATCTTATTGCTGGAATGGGTTTCACCTCAAATGTAACCGAATCAGAATTAACTGAGAATATTGATGCAATTCAAAAAGAAGAAAAAAAGATTTTTTATCGGAGTGAAGATTTAGAAAAATTAAAATATGAAATTAAAACTCGTAATGGACCAAAAGAAATAGTTGATCAGATAAAAATATACTCTGATGATAAAAGTGGTGATTTTTTAGGTGATACAGCTAATTCAGGTTTATCAAAAGTTGTTGTTTATGAAGATGAAGTAAAAAATAACCAAGATGCATTAAAAAATTTTATCTGGGCAAGATTGGAAATAAACTTTGTAAAAAGAGATGATGAAAAAAATGAAGATGCACATTATGTAGTTAGCAAGATTAATCATTTAGCAATCAGCAACTTTGATTATTTCAAGGAACAATATAAAGAATTTTTGGGCAACTTAAAATTTGAAGAGAAAAGGAAACTCGTACTAAGAAGCATTGGAATTGAACCTGATAAGCTAGAGGTTAAAGAAAAATACGATTTAAATTCTTTTACAAGTAATTTACGAGCTCAAAATCATTTAATTATGAGGTTAGTGCCATTTGTAGAGAACAACTATAATTTAATAGAAATTGGAGAAAAGGGAATTGGTAAATCATACTTGCAAAAGTTATCACCAAAAACTATAAGTTATCCTGCCTCAGGTGTGACATATGCTGATCTATTTGGAGACAATAGGTATAGTGTTAATACTTCTGCTGTTGGAGTGAATGATGTCATTTTTTTGGATGAAATATCTAAGGGTAAGTTTAAAGAAAAAACCCTTATTGAAAGAATTAATAGTTATTTGACAGATGGGATTTATATAGCTAACAATGGTGATTCCAAAAAAGAAATTACTGCTAAGACATCATTTGTTTTTACGGGAAATAATAAAAAAAGCATTGAATCCTTAGTAAGAAGGAAAAAATACAATTTATTTACTCCATGTATGGGGGTTATCAAAAATGATGAAACAGTACAGGATAGGATTAATTATTATATCCCAGGTTGGGAATTAAAAGAATTTGCTAATGACATTCAGACAGACCATTTAGGATTAACATCTAATTTTTTCTTTAAACTGCTTAGCATTTTAAGGGAAAAAGATTACACTGATATTTTAAAAAAGAATGGTTTTGAACCCCTTAAAAATGTGTCAAATAGGGATAGTAATTCAATAAATATGACAGTATCTGGTTTAATTAAATTGCTGCATATATCCCCGGAGAATGTTAGTAGAGAGACTTTAAACGAATATTTAAGAGTTGCAATAGAAGGAAGAAACAGAGTTAAATTTCAAAAGGATGACGTTAATTCTTATGATAAAGCAGAAATAGTCTATGAGGATACCAAAGAAGATAGAGAAATAAGAGCGCTGCCCTTAGAGTTAGATGTTATTAGAAAAGAAAATGAGCTGGGATTGAAAAGCAGAGAAGTAGATCTTATTTCTGAAAAAAACATGAAGGATTTTAATTTAGAATTATTTGAAAAATTAGCTGGTGAATTAAATAATCGAGATAGTAAAATAATAGCAGTCAATGCTAAAGAGTTCTTTATTAAAAATAGAGGTGCAGATTATAATTTTGAGCTAGTTATTAAAAAAGTTGTGGATGAAATTGAAGTTAGAAAGTATAAAGGGAACTCTGATCCAAAGCCGTCACCGCATATTGGACCACTATTTAAGAAAGTGGCAAATTCTGCTGGTGTTGAAACTAACAATCATATTTTGGATTCGTTTATCAAAACCTACACAGTTATAAGAGACCAATTAATTGGTTTGTTTAAACGGTATCCGGAAATACAAAAAGAATTACGGCTTGACACAAAACACTTTAATATACTTGAAAAAAGTGATTATAAATACTTGGATTTTGATCCTTATATAAATGATGATATAAAGTTAGAAATAGGTTATGAATATAATAGATACCATGAAGAAGTATTGAGTTGTAATTATGGGGGAATAGGTATAAAAATCATTTGGGATCTTAATCAGAAAAGAGGACTATCGAGTCAATATGATTTCTCAATAAGTTACTTTTTAAGTAGAGATATTTCAAATTACATCTAAATTACCATATTATGGAACGAATCTTCTGCTGAAATTTATTGAAGTTGTTCGAAGTTTTTAGAAAAAGCAAAAAATATATATACTTAGGGGATTCCCTAAGTATATATATATTAGCATAAAAACAATAAACCGTGAAGATTCAAAAATAAATTCTAGCAAACAAAAACTTTTACAATATTTTACAAAAGGGGTGTCCAATAGATGAGTACAAACACAAAGAGAGTAACTATAAAATTAAACCCAGTAGATCATAAAAAATTTAAAGTTCAGTCAGCAAAAGAAGGTCTTTATTTAAATGACAAAGTCGAAAATTTAATTGAGGATTATGTTTTTGGAGCAGTTAAATTGGAGTCAGATAAATTTAAAATGAAGCAAAAAAATGTTGATTTAACAAAAGAGATTTATGAGAATATTATAAAACGCATGGAAGAAGACAGCTGTAAAAAAAGACTAAATTATTCTAAAACAAAATTAGCTAAAGGGCTAATTGACAAATATATTTTAAGTAAAAACTCTCTTAATTTTAAAAAAATGAATAGAAAAATGATTGCATTTTATCAAGATAATTATGATCGCAAAGATCCTATGAAAATTAGAACTGTTAGTTTCAATGTTAATGAAAAGATGTCAAATGAAATAGATACCAAGATTAATAACCGTAGAGATCCAAAAAGATTAAATAACTTTAAGAAGAAAATGGAAATATTATTTTATGCCTATGCAGAAAATAAAATAGAATTAGATAATATATATTTTAAAAAAAAGCATTTATCAATTCGACTGGATAAAGAACTGCATAAAAAATTCAAGGATAGCTTAAAAAGATATGGGTCTAAATTGACTATGCAAAAAGTAGGTGAGTGTTTAATTAAAAAAGAGCTAGAAAGATCATGATTTGCAGATGAGCAAGTGAAAATCTAATCCGAATTCAATTTTTAAAATATAATTCAAGACATTTTATCATTGCTGGGGTATTAGGAGTAATCAATTTGAGAGTTCACACCGATTAATAGATTTTATCAATACCTCAGCGATATATTTTTAGGACACTTTTTTAGCTAAAAAATTACTGGATTGGTCAAGTTAACGCAGCTAAATATTTTAATCCGAGATCTAACTCTGCTAATTGCTTGTTGGAAGAATTTTAGTCACTCGAATTTTTGATGCTAAAAGTGAGTTTTATTTTAGGGTGTTTAGCTTGAGTAAAGAAACTTGTCTTTTTGGATATATGTATATATATCTTTTTCTCTTTGAAGATTTATAGTCAAACCATGCTATATTTAAAGATCAAAATATACCATACTTTGACTAATTAAAAAAATATTATTTTAAATTTTTGAAGGGGTTTATTTTTTTTATATATGGCTTTTTTTTAAGGGGAAACTTTTTAGCTTGAAACACTCCAACAATGACTTAGAAAAATTATATCTGCAGATTGAAACTTGATTAAATCATGACTGCAAAAAGCTTTTACTGGAGGCAATAAGTTATGAATCTCAGGCTTGGGTTTTATAGCAGCTTATATCTATCCTGTAAATTTTGCTGTGGATACTGTAGGATAACTGGAAGAATAGATGAGCATGCAATCAAAAGGATCGTAACAGGCAATTAAGCTGGATCCCTCAAATATCTACATCTAGCATAATTGGAGATGATTATAGGAGGAATTTATTATCCTGCCCCTTAACTGGCTAAGTAGAGATTAGGATGATTGTCTGAAAGCAGTATTTACAGCAAATTATCCTGCTAACTGCTGCAGACTATAGCTGAAGCAGATAATATAGATTGATAAAGATAAGGAGATATCATAAATAGCCATCCTGTAATAGGGGTGGTTATTTCTTTGCTGTCAGAATCAATCTAATCAGATTACAGTTATATATTATATAGGTGAAAAAGGAAAACTATATTATACGAGGAGATGATTAAATGAATAAGGTACCCATAGTTACATTGATTGCTTTAGTTATAAAATTAGTCTTAATTGGTGTTGAAACAACTAAAGCAGTTAGTCAGATTTCAAGTGAATATGGAGTTAGTTTTGATGAGCTGTGGAGAGAACTACCAAGTAGTTTCAAGTAAAGTAGAATAGCATCTAATAATTATTAGCCTGCCTTAATCGGCAGGTCTTTTTATTTGTCTAAAAAATTTAAAGGAGAGTGGATAAAATGATTGATGGTAAAGAAATAGCAAAGTTAGTTAGAAAGAAAAATGATGTAATAATTGAGAAGTTTGAAGATGGATCATATAACGTTACTGATACTTACATTATGGTAAAGCTTAATGAGGATGAATTCGGCAAGTTTTTTGCTAAGTACAATAGTTACAAGGCAACTGCAGATATACCCTTTAACTTTGAGGGAACTGTCTCTTCTGCTGGGGGTAATGTATTTGCAGAAAATAAGCTGAACACTAAAACTGTTACCAGCCAAATTGGTAATGCTAAGTATGAAGCAGTAGTTACTGATTTCTATAAGAAAAATGATTCAGGTGATGAAGTTCGAATATTTAAGGCTGGCAATGATATTGGAATGTTTAACCGAGATTATGAGTTTCTGCTTGATTATGGAGTGAAATATAAGGCCAAAGATAATAAAAATCCTATCTTCATTTTAGATAATCAGGATCAAGTTAAAGCTGTAATTATGCCGGTGCTGGACAAGGGTGAGAAGCCGATTAAAGAGATGCTCAAGGGTTTGACTAAGGATAACTATCTAAAAACTAAATCAGCTTAGGAGGGTTAAATAGATGTATGTAAAGAAGTGTCCGGAGTGTAAGGGGAAAAGTTACAGTGCTGGAAGAAATGAATGGATCTGTCCTTACTGTGGTGAAGATTTAAATGATGTTGAAGCTGAGAGAGTAAAGGAGTAAAAAAGTAAAGGAGGTAGCAATGGAAGCTGTTAAATTAAAAACAGAGGTGGGAAGCCAGAAAAAAGAAGAAGACTATTTTGTAATCGATAATGACCAAAAAGCTAACTGGGCGCTGAGAAAAATTAGACACCTAAACAATAAAAAAGATGAAAATGAGGAGTTTGCTGAAACAGAGATTGAAGCTATTCAAAAAGAGATTGATGAGGTCAACAGTTGGCTGGAATCGGAAAACAGCAGCTTAAGTAAGGATATTGAGTATTTAGAGATGAAACTCAAATATTACGCTCTGGACTTAAAAGATGATGATCCAGAACTTAAGACTCATAAACTGCCCTTCGGCCAGCTGCAGTTTAGAAAGCAGAGAAAGAAGTGGGAATATGATAATGATAAGCTGCTGAAGTTTGCAGAAAAGAACTTGAAAGATACTGTTAAGGTTAAAAAGAGAGTTGATAAAAGGAAGTTGAAGCAGAAAATAAAAGTAGTCGGTGATAAAGCAGTAGTAGCTGATACCGGTGAGGTTATTGCAGGAATCAAAGTTATAGAACGAGGTGAGAAGTTTAAAGTTAAGACTGATGTTTAAGTTAAATAATTACAAAAGAAATTTAAATAAAAATACTCAAAGCTCAGCCTTAACCGGCTGGGCTTTTTTAGGAGGTAATTAGATGAGTAAAAATAAAACTAAAAAATTATTAGAGCAGCTCAATAACAGAATTGATTCAGTTAGAAAGTCAGATGAGTTTAAAAGCATGCTTCAGTTTTTAGGTAAGTTTCATAACTACAGCTACCAGAACTCAATTCTAATTCAGATGCAGAAACCTAATGCAAGTTATGTTGCCGGATATAAACAGTGGCAGAAGAAATTTAACCGTCATGTCAAAAAAGGTGAAAAAGCTATCTCAATTTTAGCTCCCTTCACCTACAAAAAGAAGGTCACTGAAGAGAAAAAAGTTGGTGGTCAGTACAAAGAAGTAGAAAAAGAAGTTAAGAGAATGTATTTCCAGCCGGTTAATGTCTTTGATGTCAGCCAGACTGAAGGTGAGTCACTGCCTAATCTTGATATATCAGTTGCTGATGATTGCAGCAGACTATACAAACCACTGGCTCAATATACTGAATTAAAGGATATAATCCTGACTCTAAAAATGCTGCCAGAAGCTCTCAAAGGCTATTCCAGAGGAGGAGAAATTGTACTCAATAAAATACTCAATCAGACTGAAAAAGCCGGAGTATTAGTCCATGAATTAGGACATGAACTGCTCCATCAGGATAATGTATCTGAACTTAGTAAAGAGGTTAAAGAAATGGAAGCTGAAGCAGCTGCTTTTGTGTTAATGGATCACTATGGTGTAGATATTAAATCAGATAAGTACTTAGCATTATATAAAGAATCCTATGATTTAAAGCAGAGCCTAAAAAGAATCGATAATTTAGCTTCCGAGATTATTAATTACTGTGATGATTATCTAATTAAAAACAATGAAACTAATAAAAAACTGAAGGAGGTTGTTTAAATGGGTGCTCAAAATAAAGTTGTTGATATTGAAAGCAGGAATAAGGAACTGATCAGCTTCACTCAAAAGGAAGTTGAGACTATTAAAAGAACAGTGGCCAGTGATGCTAATACTGATGAACTTAGAATGTTCCTGCATATTGCTAAAACCTATGGTCTGGATCCATTTAATAAAGAGATATTCTTCTGGAAGATCAAAGGTAAGCCAACAATAATGACTTCCAGAGATGGTTATCTAAAAATAGCTGACAGACACGAGGAATACAACGGTCTAGTGTCGGATGTGGTTAGAGAAAATGATAAATTCAGAAGAAAAGCTCAGGGTATAGATCATGAATACGGTACCAATCGTGGTGATATCATTGGAGCCTATGCTTTAGTTTACAGAAAAGACAGAGAGTATCCGGTATATGTCTTTGCTCCCTTTCAAGAATATTTTGCCGGCACCAGGGTCTGGAGCAAATATCCATCAGCTATGATATTGAAGGTTGCTGAATCTATGGCGTTAAAGAGAGCTTTTACTGTTTCCGGGCTGGTAACTGCTGAAGAAATGGATGTGCAGAGATTAAATGAAAAAGATAAGAAAAATCCTAGAAGGCCGTATTCTAAGAAAAAGAATAAGTCAGATGATAAAGAATATCCCATAGATATTGAAGAAGAACTATCTGAGAGAGAAAAAGAGATTAAAGAGATAGTCGGTGAAAATAATAATTTGAGGAAAGATTTATTTACCTACCTGAAAGAAGTAAAAGAAAAGGAAGGTTTAGATAAAGATAGGCACATGTCAATAGATGATTTGAGTGATGGTCAGTTTAAACAGCTTAAAAATATATTAAATACATTTAAAAAGATGGCCTAAATAGAAAGGATGATAATAGATGCCTAAATTTAAAGTTAGATGCAGCTGGAGAGAATTTCACAGCGGTGAATTAATAGTTGAAGCAGCAGATAAAGAAGAAGCAGTTGAATTACTGCAGACAGATCAGAATAGATTATTGGAACTACTGATTGATAAATATGCTAATGAAACATTTGAGCGCTTAAGTGATATAGAGGTGATTCCAGTAGCAATTGATACTTACAGAGAACTCGATTTGGTTATTGATGCTGGAGAAATAGAAGTTTGCGAAAGTTAATGAGGTGATAGAAATGCCGGTTAATGGAGTACCCAGTGATCAATGGAGAGTTGAAAAAGCTTTGGGACCTTATGCAGAGCCAATGGATGAATTGGAATTATTAGAAGAACAGAAATTGATTCAACTAAAAAGATTGAAAACCAAACACAAAGGAGTAGATAATAATGGTCAATATACAGAAGTTTTCACTGAGAGTGGTTAAAGAAAATAGTGGCCGATATGATATTGATAAAACTATCAATAATCCTATAGCAGCAAGGAACTTATTTATTGAAGTCGCTGAATTAGATAAAAGATCAGAAGAAGTTTTTGTGATGGCGACAATTGATGTGAGAAATAAGGTAACTGGATTATTTGAAGTTTCAACTGGCACCTTAAATTCAAGTCTTGTTACACCCAGAGAAGTATTTAAAAGAGCAATCTTACAGAATGCAGCCGGTATAGTATTAGGTCATAATCATCCAAGTGGTAATACAGATGCGAGCAGTGATGATATTAATATAACTAAGAAGCTCGTTAAGTCAGGTAAGATACTGGGGGTCAATGTAGTAGATCATATTATAGTTGGAAATGAAGGTAATTACAGCAGTATGAAAGAAAATAATCATATTTAGATAGAGGTGCTGAATAGATGCTCAAAATTGATAGTATTGAATTTGATGATGAAAAGATGGATAACGACAGATTAAATAATTATATTAGAACTCCAGAAGATGCTGTAGAGATATTTGTTGATGTGCTTAAGATGGATTTTCAGGAAGAAGTTGTAGGAATGATAGCCTTAAATAGATATGACAGATTAATTGGAGCGGTAGAACTAATGAGGGGAGATAATGCTTTACAAAATATTGGTACTGATGATTTATTTTATAAGGCTTTAAGATTAGAGGCTCATTCTATTATATTAGGTTATAATAAAGCTGATGGATTGAAAGTAAGCAGTGATGATTATGAATTCAATGAATTTCTGATACAAGAAGCTGAAAAGTTTGGAATTAAAGTCTACGATAACTTGATAATTTCAGGTAGAGATTATATCAGAATTAGCTGAGTTTATATTTAAGAGGCTGTCATTAATCTGATAGCTTATTTTTTGAATTTTAAATAAATAAAGGAATTACTAAATCTATCCACAATAATATAAATAGAAACTTATTACATTTTTCGACAAATAACACGAGGAGATGATAAAAATTAGAAAGATTATGGTGCTTTTATTAGTAGTTGTGATTAGTTTGATTTTAGTATCACCTGTTTCTGCTGTGAAAATTTCTTCCAATACAAATGTCTGGGACATAGCTACGGGTGAATACTCAAACAATAATCCTAGTTTTAGCGATGTTTTTAAGCCTAAAGAAGAATTTCTAATTTATGCATATAAAGGGAGTAATATACCTGAAGCTCGCGATTATTCACATTTAAAAATAACAAAAAAACTAAGAACTGGAGAAGAAGTAGAAATATTTAGCGGCAGCAGAGAAATAATTGAGAACGAGCGGGAAAATGGTCAAATCATATCTAAATGGAGCTTAAAAGAACCTGGAGTATATTATATAACTATCACAGTTGATCCGCATAAAGTAACTGCAGGAGTATATGTTATTGATGAAAACTATGGTGAATCAAAAAAAGACTTTGATTCACTGGTGTTTAAAAATTCTGACGAATTTAATGAGTTTATTGACAAAAATTATTTTTTCACAGTTTCATCAGTAGAAAACGCAATCGATAACAACCAAACAGATAAAGTTAGAAAAATTATGAATGATGGTTTTGATGTAAATAGAGGAAGTTACTTAAAACCAAGTTTACTTTTGTATGCTGCTGAGAATGCTAATGACCCAGAGATAATTCAAATATTAATTGATTCAGGAGCAGATATTTCAGATACTCATAATACTAAAAATGCAATGACTTATGCAGCAACAAATGAAAATCCAGGAATAATAAGGTCATTAATAAAAGCTGGGATTTCCAATTCTCCAAGATTTGATCCTTTAATTGCTGCCGCTCAAAAAAATGATAACCCAGAAATATATGAACTGATTTTAAAAAATGGTGGCAATGTTAATGCGGAGTATGAAAGAGGAAAAACTCCTTTAATGATTGCTTTAGAGAATAATAGACAACCTGAAATAATTAAATTATTAATTGATGCTGGTGCTGATGTAAATAAAAAAGATACATTTTATGATCAAAGAGCCTCTGTAATTCATTATGCTTCAAAATATAACGAACAGCCTAAAACAATTGATTATTTAATTAGAGCAGGGGCAAAGATTAATGTAAGAGATGAGAATGGTGAAACACCATTAGTTTATGCAATAAAAAATAATAATGATATTAATGTCATAAAAACATTAATTAATAACGGAAGCAGAGTAAAAACTCGTGATTCTAAAGGGAATAGTACTTTAATGTTAGCAGTTAAAGAATCAGAAAATCTAAAATTAATAAATTTATTATTAAACTCAGGTTCTGACATTAAAGCAAAAAATAGTGCAGAATCTTCTGCTTTGACACTCGCGTCTATATATAATGAAAATCCAGAGATAATTAGAAGATTAATTGAAGCAGGAGATAAAGTTAATAGAAGTAATGAAAATGGTTTTACACCATTATTTTTTGCTGCAGGAGCTGGCGAATCAACTAATGAAAATCCAGAAGTATATAAAGTATTAATAGAAAAAGGAGCAAACGTAAATGCAAAAAACAAGTATAATATAAATCCATTACATTATGCAGTAAGGAATACCGAAAATTCTAAGATAATACAAATTTTATTAGATGCAGGTGCAAATGTTAATATAAAAGATGATAGTGGTGATACAGTATTACACATGGCTGCAAAATATAATGCAAATGCTGATATAATTAAAAAATTGATAGATGCAGGTGCAAATGTTAATGCAACTAATTCATATAATCAGACACCATTGATACTAGCTGCAAGATATACTGAAACTCCTGAAATAATATCATTACTACTAGATGTAGGGGCTGATCCAACAATCGAAGATAAATTAAATTATGATACTGCACTTGAATATGCTGAAAATAATACTGATTTATCTGATACAGAAGCTTATTGGAAATTAAATGATGCATCTTTTTAATCAAAAAATTTATATAGAATAATAAATTTTAGAGAACAAAAAAATATAAGTATTAATTTAAGAGGCTATCATTAATTTGATAGCTTTTTTTATCTATTTCAAATTACAAATAAATAAAGGAATTACAAAATCTATCCATAATAATATTAATAGAAACTTATTACATTTTTTCTATATAATTCTACATTTTTCGACAAATAACACAAGGAGATGATAAATCTATGAAAAAGATTATATTAATGATACTTTTATTATTATTTTTAGTTACAACTACAATTTACGCTCAATCTAATGTTATTAACCAAAGACGGATGTCAGTTAACACTATGGATAGCGAAGCTTACATGGAGGCAAAAGTATTTGAAACAGGTAAAAAAATAAATTTTGAAGTTAAAACAGATAAACATGGCGTGGATTCAGATACTGTTAAATATCTTATTAGTGAAATTATACCAGGAGAATTTGATTTTGATTTTAAATATAAGGAATATAAAGAGCAAGAAGAGAATTTAGATGAACTTATGATAGATGAAAGATCCTTTGTTTTTAGTGAAATTATAAATGAGCCGAGTATTTATGCAGTTGATATTTATTTAGATTTAGATCAATATGCTTCATTAATAATCAAAGTAGTAAATGATAAAAATAATTATAATGAAGAGGAATTTATTAAGGAAGGCTATATTATTGGATATTAATATAATATTATAAGTAGGTGAAAAAATGAGTAGTAAAGATATCAAAACCACAAATAATGATTTTGAATCTAAAGATAATAAAATGCCACCTTTTGAGTTTGTTGATAGTAATTAAGAAAATCCTAAAATTGAAAGAATAAAAAAGGCATGGAATAATGATCATAAAATTATTTTCAAAACTAAATATTACAGATATCAAATAAATTTTGATGACGATCTTAATATTGTCAAATCAAGAATGAAAGGATTAAGAGTAATTCCAGCTATTATTTGGATTGCTGTAATATTATTATCAATGGCTATAAATAATTATTTAATATCAATTTTTATAATACCAATTATTTTAATGCATTGGACATGGTATAAAGAGAAAAAAGAATTAGTAAATGATTTGCAAGTATTTCTGAATAATAAATTTTAAAAAATATTTTAATAATAGGAGGACTAAAATGTTTATGAGAAAATATTTAAAATACACAAATGATTTCAATAAAAAATTTATTATCATTATATCTATAGTTTTAATACTGATATTTTCTAGCAATCTACATGCCAAAACTTTTAGTTATTTAGTTAAGGCTATAAAGGCTGGAGATGAAGATTTAGTTGAAGATATAATAGATGCACCGTTTTTAAGAGAAGCGGATGTTGATGTTAATCAAACATCTTTTTCTGGACTAAGCCCTTTGATGGTTGCAGCTGAGTCTGGAAGATTAGAAATTGCAGAACTATTGATTGATGAAGGAGCAGCAATAAATTTAAGTAATGGGGATGGGTATACAGCTTTAATGTATGCAGCTTTAATTGGGCATTTTGAAATGGTTGAATTGCTGGTTGACGAGGAAGCAGAAATAAATATGACAAATAACGAAGGAGTAAATGCTTTAACCATTTCTTTATCCGCTGGACTAGCTCCGGAATTTTTAGGAGAAGAATTCAAACAGATAATAAATCAAGTATATCAAAATAACTCTGATTTAGATATTCAAAATTATACCAAGATAAGCAGCTTTTTAATAAATGAAGGAGCTGATACGTTAAATGATGAGCATTATATATTATTAGCAGTTGATTCAAATGAAAAAGAGATAATTGAGGCTCTAGCAGATAATGATTATAATATTAAAGATCGGGAAATAGCTAAAAATTCATTAATATTAGCAATGGAAAAAAATAATGCTGATTTAGTCAAATATATTATAGAGTGTGGGGCTGATCCAGATTATTTAACTAAGCATAAGGATGGTCACGAAATTAGTCTTTTTCATTTAGCTATTGCTAATAACAGTCAGGATGTTGTCGATGAGATGATAGATGGAGGAGCTAATGTTAATTCTAAAATCAAATTAAAAGATGAATCTAAAGTTGTTGAAGTTTCGCCATTAATATATTCAATAGAAATAGGCCGACCTCAAATTGCGGAATTATTAATTAAAGGAGATGCTAATCCAGAAGAAAAAATTGATATTGATAATGAACATAAAACTTTAATAGAGGGAACAACTCCTTTAATTTTAGCAGTAAAAAAGAATCAAATGAGTGTTGTAAAAGAATTAATTGGAGGAATAATTTTTTCTCCAAAAGCTGATATTAATGATAAAGATGGTTTAGGTAATAATGCTTTAATGTATGCAATAAAAGAGGATAATTATGAAATGGCTGAATACCTAATAGATAAGGAAGCAGATGTTAATTCTTCAAATCAAAAAGGGGAAACCCCTTTAATTTCAGCAATAAAAACTCAAAAACTTGATTTTGTAGAATTATTAATAGAAGCTGGAGCTAATTTAGAATATAGTAATTCTGAGAACAAATCTCCTTTAGATTATGCAAATGAATTAGAGAATGAAGAGATACCTATTATTATTCAAGCTGCTATAATAAATCAAAAAGAAGAATCTCAGAAAACAAAAGAAGAGAAGTCTTTTTTAGATAATGTTAAATCAGGAGTAGGTTCTGCTGTAGATGGAGTAAAATCAAAAGCAAAAGATATTATAGATTAAATGAATTGTACCACCATTATATTTTAACTAAAATATTAAATAGAGAGGAGTTGATGCTTTTATGGAATTTGAAATAAGTGAGAAAATAAATACTGATGCAACTAAAAATGATGTTTTGGAAATTTTAGAAAATCAATTTAAAAAAATATCATTAAATACAAAGAAAGAAAATGACATACTTATAGTTAAATCTATTGAAGCGACATTTGGGTCAATTAATAGATCTGATATAACTAAAATTGATCTGAAGGAAAAAAATAGTGGGTTTTTGTGTATTGCAAAGGTCAAATATAAACCTTCATTTTTATTTTGGGTTTTTCTCTTATTATTATTCACTACCGCAATCGGTTGGTTAATACCAATAGGTTTCTACTTATATCAAAAGAAAACAGTTAGTGAAGCTATTGAAAAAACTTTTAAAAGATTAAAAGACGAGGTTGAAGATTCAACTTCATATGTATCTTCTAATTCTGAAAATGAGCTGGACTATACTGAAAAACTAGAAAAATTATTTAAATTGAAAGAAAAAGAAATTATTTCTGAAAAAGAATTTGAAAATGAAAAAGAAAAAATATTAAATAAAAGGGGTAATTAAAATGGATGTAGAAGAATTAGAGAAAATATCCGATTTGAAAGATAAAGGAATATTATCAGAAGAAGAGTTTGAAAAAGAAAAAGAGAAAATACTAAATTCCACAGATGATAATACTGATAATGAATTAATTAAAGATTTAAAATCTAAAAATAATAAAACACCTTATAAATACATAAGTGATAATTATTCAAATCCTAAAATTGAATATATTGAGAAAGTAAAAGATGATGATTATAAAATACTTTTAAAAACCAAAATTGCTCGTTACCAATTTGACTTTGATGACAATTTTAATTTAACAGATTCATTTCAAAGAGGACCTAGATTAATCCCTGGTATTGTATTTGTTGGTTCTTTTATTTTTTGGCCAATTAATATAATCTTAGTTGCGATAGCATTCTATTATGTTTATAAAGAGAAAAAAAATATTTTATCAGATCTAAAGTCTTTTTTAAAAGAATAGGGCTTAACAAAGGTGGAATAAGTTATGTTGAAAAAAAATCACTTTAATTTTAATTTTGTTTTTTATGCTTATAATTTCTACAGGATTTTTTTGGGGACAAAGTTGAACAATGACGATAGGAGAAGATGTAAATGATTTTGAAATAATTAATGAAAAAAGCAGCTTTGAATCGGGAGAGAATATATTTTTCTTGATAGAAAGCAATCAAAAGTTTGATACAGATATGTTTAAGGTGATTTTATATCAAGAAGCTGAAAAAGGAGGGTTTTCCATAGTTGATAGTCAAAATTTTCAAGTAGATAGTAATTGGAATAAGGTTTATAATTCAATACAATACTATTTATCTAATGGAGAATATAAAATTCAAATAAAAGTGAATAATGAAACTATTTTAGATGAAAATTTTAGAATTGAATAATAGTTGCAAATGATAATTTAAAAGTAACCAGGACAATAATTTATCATTTTACTTGGAGGATTAATTTAATGTTGGAATTTGTTATTTTTTTACTTTTCGTTTTGTGGTTGTTTTTAAATTTAATAGGTTTTAATTATAAAAATGCATTGTTTTTATTGATATTTATTGCTTTAGGCTTTAATTTTCTTATAGAAGGTAGTATTTTATTGGGAATTGGCCTAATATTAACAGGCTTGTTTAACCCATTTGCAAATTAAATTAAATAATTAAAAGCATTGATAAGTTCAAAAATCTATTTTAACAATTATAAGTACCTCCAGCTTAATTGCTGGAGGTTTAATTATTAAACTACAATTTATATGATGAAATCAAAATTTTCTTCAGCTAATCTTAAATATATTTTTGAGTAGTGTGAGTCTGAAAGTCCTAAAGAACGTCTGACTAAATTTAAATCTTTAGTGTCCATATATAGATTAGTAGCATAAGTGTGTCTTAATGTTTGGGGAGATACACTTCCACTAATAAAAGCTTTATCAGCGTATCTTTTTATCATTTCGCGGACATACCGGTTTTTAAGTTTATTACCATTTAAAGTTGTAAATACATATCTGCAATCGTCAGCATTTATTTGTTGGCGATTTTTCCATTTTATTAGAGTTTCTAAAGTATAACCATCTAAAATAATAGTTCTTGAACTTAAAATATTATCTCCCCTTAAAATAAGATCTCCAGTTATAAGATCTAAATCTGTCCACACTAAATTAGTCGCTTCTGAAAGTTTAATGCCACTATTCAATAATAATTTCATTAACGCATAATTACGCATTCCAGTAGGATATCTTAAATTTGGTTGATTTAAGAGTTCTTCACTTTCAAATTCTGTTAAAATATTAGGAAGATCTTTTTTGCATTGTGTCATATTAATTCTCCTTATTATAAAGTATAGTTGTTATTTTAACAAGTGTAAATATTATTTTATTAAGGTTAACCAAATAATAATTATCTAGTTAATTGTTAGATAAAAAGAACTATATAATTAATGGGAACTTATTATCTATGGGGGTCAAACCAGGGAAAGAAGCGTATAAAAGAACTTTTTAAATAAAATTATGATTATATATTATATTGATGATTAGAGAAGCTGCTAATAATAAAACCTTAAAGAAATAAATAATACATTGTTCAAGTGATATATACTACTCTTTATGAGAAATAGTTCTGATTCCTCTAACAAAGAATTAGAAATAATTCCTAAATGCCAGAATCTAAATTTAAAGGGGGGGTAAAATATGAGTTATAAAACAATTACAGAAATCTTTGCAGAAGCTAACTCAAAAATCTTAAATGATAAAGCTTCAAATGAAGAAATGAAAGAAATAAGTAATAAGAGAGATGTTGAAAATGCAATTTTAGAGATCAAAAAAATAAGACAAGAGATTAAAGAGGCTATTAGAGAGAAAGGTTATTTAGAAATTGAATTAGAAAATAAAAAAGATGCTCTAAGAACGAAAAAAGAAAAAGTTAAAAAAATTGAAAGTAATGTTAGAAGTTATGGTGAGTTATTACGAAAAGAAAATCCAGAAAGAAAAACTTTCTATTTTGATAATGGGAAATTAAGATTCGCTAGCAAAAAAAAGAAAATGGGTAAATCCAGATGAATAAATTTAACAAGGGGGAATATATAATGAAAGATGAAACTAAAATTTTAAAAGATATGATTCAAGAAGATAGAGAAAAATTACCTTTAATTTTAACACCATCAGATTTAATAGAAATATTACCGTTTGGAAGAAGTAAAGTTTATCATATATTAAGAAGCGGAGAATTACCTGCAAAAAAAGTAGGGGGCAGCATTATTATTCACCGGGATAAATTTTTACTCTGGTTATTTGATGAAGAAAATGATGATCAAGTTAATAATAAAGTTTTAAAAATATAAATTAATTTCTAAAGATGGTTATTTCCATTCGGGATAACCATCTTTATTATCTTAAGGAGGAGATTTTAAAATGGCACATTTGAGAAAAAGAGGAAGAAAGAAGTGGCAAATTGTAATAGAACTAGAGCGTGATCCAGTAACTGGAGAGAGAAATAGAAAATATGAAACTTATAATGGTACAAAAAGAGAAGCAGAAAATAAAATGGCAGAGTTGATACAAAAATATAAAGGTGGAAGTGAAGTAGATAAATATTCAAAAATGAAAATGAAAGAACTAATGCAGCAATATTTAAATAGCCATCAGCATAATGTTGCCACTCGAACTGCTGATAGATATAGGGGTATAATAGAAAATCATTTAATTCCAGCTTTTGGGCATGCACAAATTAAAGACATTAAAGCTATTCATATTGAATCTTATCAAAATAAAAAGCTTAAAAATGGTAAAATAAATGGGAAAGGATTATCACCAGCAACAGTAAGAATACATCATAATTTACTAAATTCAATCTTTCAATATGCTCAAAGGCTAGAGATAATTGAAAAGAATCCTGTTAGTTTAATTCCTTTACCCAAAATGAAAAGCAGGAAGAATAACTTTTTAAGTAAAGATGAATTAAGAAAAATATTAAATTATTCAGAAGGATTGTGGATTCATGATTTTATTAGAGTTGCTGTTTCTACTGGAATGAGGCGTGGAGAAATGCTAGGATTGGAGTGGAAAAATGTAGATCTAGATAATAAAAGAATATCGGTGGTAAAAGCTTTAAAGCGTACTTCAAAGGGGATTGAGTTATCAGAACCTAAAACTCAGTCTTCAGTCCGTAGTATTGCTATTACTGATAATACAGTTAGTATTTTAAGAAAGATAAAATCAGAACAGGATAAAATTAAATATAAAATAGGAGATCAATATTATAATAAATTTGATTTAGTATTTTGCGAAAAAGACGGAAGGTACTGCAATCCGAATACTGTAACTAGAAGATTTAAAAGAGTTGTAAAAGCGGTAGGGTTAGAAGAAGTCAAACTGCATGATCTGCGCCATACCATGGCAAGTTTTCTAATCAAAATTGCAAATCCTAAAGTAGTACAGGAAAGACTTGGTCATTCTTCTATTTCAATGACAATGGATTTGTATTCACATCTTAGTGAAGGTTTACAGCAGGAAGCAGCTGATGATTTAGCAGAATTAATTGATCGAAATAAGGACACTATTAAAGAGGATAAATACACTAATTTATATGTATAAAATAATTTTGGGCGGCAAGATGGCGGCAGAAAAAGAATTTGATTATTTATTTAAAATACAAAAACCCCCAAGAAACCTGCACTACCAGGGTAAACTTGGGGGTAAATTAACGTCTTAAATTAAAATGGTGCCGAAGGTGGGATTCGAACCCACACAGGCCGAGGCCCACAGCGCCCTCAACGCTGCGCGTCTGCCAGTTCCGCCACTTCGGCATAACAATTATAAATTATAACATAAAATTTTTCTTTGTCAATAAAATTTTTAAAATTATTGCTGAGATTTTTCAAAAAACAAATTATTCATTTTAAAAACAATTAAAAACAATAAAGAAGCTGATGTTATGCAGGAATTGAAGCTATAATCACGAATATTATGAATATAAGGGAATAGGGAGGCAATAACATTGGCAGACAAAAATAAACATGATAATCAAGATAATCAAGAGTCATCTAAAAATCATAAATGGTTGGGAATTGTAATTATAGCTTTACTTTTATTATTTATTGGTCTGACAGGTTATTATTTAGAAAGTGGGTTAAAACCGCTTGTTAATGGTAATGGCGATTTATCTCAAATGGAAGAAGATCAGTCCTTTTTGGATCAAATTTTATCTATTTTAGGTATGGGAGAAAACAATTTTAATCAAAATTTAAATATCTTATTTGTCGGATTAGATGATGAAGCAAGTGTTGCTTTAGGGACTATTGAAGCTGATTCTATAGTTTTAGGAAAACTTCGACCTGAAGCAAATAGCCTGCAGCTGGAATATATAAATGAAAATTTAGAGCATAAAAATAAATTATTAAAAGAATACAATAAAGAAGATATTCAGCTTGCTGTTGAAGAAATAACAAAAACAGAGATTGATTATTATGTTTATGTTAACTATCAGGGATTTGAGAAGGTAATCGATGAGTTAGGTGGGGTTCAGCTTCGGTTAAAAGAAGATGTTAAAGTTTCAAGTTTAGGACTCGATTTAAAAGCAGGTAATAATTTATTGTCTGGGAAAGAAGCTTTGAATTTTGTTCGCTGGAGCAGTTCCAGTTATCTTCCAAGATCTGAAAGACAAAAAATGTTAATTAAGGCTGTATTAACTAAATTAAAAACAAATAATATAATGCTTAATGTTAAAGAACTATATAATACTATTGTTGTAAGTTATAATTCTGTAGAAACAGATATTAATGCTGTTCTTGCAGCAGAGATTTTTAATTACATACGTTCTAATTCAGAATTAGAGTTAGAGTTTATTGAATGAATTAGAAAAAATAAGCTTTCAAGAAAAGATTATCTGTAGTCGATTTTACAAGTATTTAGTAGTATATTTAACAT
>Ga0208033_10061_pt1 | contig 21955 bp, 27 predicted proteins | sample Shrwel1BS1Day87_FD_187539 | JGI IMG/M metagenome (GOLD analysis project Ga0208033, IMG submission 187539) | Subsurface microbial communities from deep shales in Ohio, USA - Utica-3 well 1 S-1-Day87 (SPAdes) (version 2) ... | reverse complement strand
TTCTAACTCTGACCATGTACTTTTCTTCTTTAAAGTCACCCCGCTGGCCGTAGATTCCCATCGGTACCCGATAACCCTTAAACCGTTCAGCCGATAAATCGCCTGCTAAAAACTGCTTTAAATTTTCTTTAAACTTTGCTGTGTCTTCCGAGATTGTCTCGGGTATTCTAAACACTGCCTCACTCATTAATCTCACCCTCTCAATTTTAAATATGAAAATCCCCATCTAATTATTCGGTATTAACTTAAAAATAATAATACAGGATATTTGGACCTGTGTCAATGAAAATGTAAGATATTTTACAAATTGCTCAAAAAAATGTTCATTTATGTTCATGCACTGGGTGGGTGAACATAAGTCAGCATAAAAAAAAGAGAAGCCTGTTAAGCTTCCTCTTTAATTAACACTGTATTATTTTAAATATAGTACATATAACCTTCATTATTTTCTTTTCTAAGTTCTAAAGTTCTTTCTTTCAGGTCTGCCAGAGTTATAGATTCCAGCAGCTGGTAAAGGTTTGATTCCATTTGGGTCCAGAGTTCCTGGGCCATCTGCTGATAGAGCTCTTCTTCCGAATTTTTTTCTGGTTCAGCCACTGGAGCCAGCCGACCCTCTATTACCTGCATGATATCTTTAACAGTGATTTCTTCTGGCGGTCTAGTCAGCAAATATCCCCCGTAAGCTCCGCGCACACTTTTTATTAGATCTGCCTTTTTTAGTCTGGCAAATATCTGTTCTAAATATCTTTCTGAGATATTCTGTCTCTCAGAGATTTCTCTTAAAGGAAGGGCAGATTTATTAGCATTTACTGCCAGATCGACCAGGGCTCTGAGAGCATATCTTCCCTGTGCTGAAATTTCCATAGCAAAATTCTCCTTCTGTTAATTTATTTCTAAAATTATTTGGTTATTCCATTATTAATATTATAATTGACCTTAATAGATGTCAAGTTAATTTCCATTTTTTTCAAAATAGATAAAAAAATTTATTTAGACAGCATTTCTTATACTTCTTACCACTACTGCAGGGGGCAGGGGTCATTGCGGCCAACTTTTTCGCCTCTGATCACTGTCTGTTCTCCGATTGAACCGGACTGGGCTTCCTTTCCCGGTAGAGGACACAGGTGTTTTTTCTCTTCCTCAAAAAGCTCATTTGGAGTATGACCCTTTAAAATCCACATCCGGGTATTGTTATGCAGTTCATTTAATTGCTGTACAAACTCCTTTTTCTATTGCCTCTACTACATCTTCATAAACCCATTTATCATGACTCATCATCGTCATCTCCAAATACCAGGTAGCCATAACCACCTTCAATTAGATACTCATTATATCTACTCTCTGAAATTTTATTTTTTTCAAGTGCTTCTTCAGCTAATTCAGCATAGTCAGATTCTACAATTATATCTTCATCAGTTTTTACTTTAGAGTATAATTCTGTTGAATATCCGTATTTTTTAGCCGCTTTAGTTATATTAATGATTGCACTGCGAAAAGTCTAAAATAATTCAAAACGAACCTAATTCACGAAAACATTACTAAAATAAAGCCTTTAAACCTGGGCATCCATGCTTAAATATGATATAATTAAATCATCATAAAGCTATGGAGTGATAATCATGTTTAAACCCTTTGCAGAAGATGAAAACGTTACTTTTGGTGATTTTGACTTTAATTTACCCCAGAGTCTGGTCGAAAAACTTGAACAGGGCTGGGCTGGCAAATTCAAATCACATATTTTTGATAATATTGATGAATATAAATTTGCTGACATGTATTCTGAAGATAATGGTAGGCCAAACTTTCCTATTAAAATCATCGTTTCTCTGGAAATATTAAAACATCTTTTTGATATCAGTGATAAAGAACTTTTAGAGTCTTTTCACTGTGATATCCGTTTTATGAAAGCTGTTGGCTTAAAACGAGCTGGACAATTAACTTTAGGTATGAGAACTCTCTATGATTTTCGTGAAAATCTTGTTAATTACATGGCTGAAACTGGTGAAAATCCTCTGGATGAAATTTTTGATGAACTGCTTGCTGAATTTTTAGAAGTCGCTGATCTTGATACTGATATTCAGCGTATGGATTCCACCATGGTAAAGGCCAACATAAAGCATCTATCCAGAATTCAGTTAATGAAAAAGTAGCTAATATTAGAAAAGATTTTCTTCATAAGTTGTCAACTAAACTAATTTGTGAAAATCAAACAATATGTTTAGAAACACTTCAAGTGAAGAATATGCTTAAAAATTCTAATTTCACTAAAACCTTTAATTTGAATTACGCAAGGAAGGTTTTAGTATGACCGTATTCGATTTGGCCCAGCTAAATCAATATCTGATGTTAGCTGGAGTAAATTTGTGGAATATCTTGAATATAAAGCAGAATGGTATGGCAGAGACCTGGTCAAAATAGACATATTTTTTGCCAGCAGTCAGCTGTGCAATAACTGTGGCTATAAAAATAAAGAAGTTAAAGGTTTAAAAATACAAAAGGCAAGTTAGAGGATATACTGTTGGGCTAACAGGATTTTAAGCCTGTGGAGATGGTGGATTACCACTTCTAAGAAGCAGGAATCCTCGTGGGCTTGCCCCGAGGAGGGTCAATAGCAAATAATATCTATTAATTTTCCTTAGCCAGACAGCACTTCTTATATTTTTTGCCACTACCACAGGGACAGGGATCATTTCTGCCGACTTTTTCCCCTTTAACAACTGTCTGTTCTCCGACTGAGCCGTCCTTATTGTTTTTCGACAGAGGCTGCAGGTGTTTTCGCTCTTCCTCAAACAATTCCTCTGGTGTATGGCCTTTGAGAATCCACATCCGGGTATTGTTGTGCAGCTTATTCAGCCATTTCACAAATTCCTGAGTCTGTTTTTCATTTTTAAACTCATAATTACTGGCAAAATCCTGAAGCATAGACATTGAACTAAAATCATTTTTTATATCCAGCTTCATAGTCCAGAGAATATCTTCAGCCTCACCTGACGGAATTGAAAAGTCATTGATAAGCATTTCTTTGAATTTGCGCTGAATAGAATTCAACTTTTCCTCTTCATTGCTGCCGGCATATAGAACATCCTTTTTTCGAGGTAAATAATAATTTACATTTGGCCTCATCTCGATCTCATCCACTATTTCTTCAGGACTAATAACTCCCGGATCAAGATAGTAATAACTGTAGAGTTCAAATCTATCAGTTGAGCGATATGTTTCATCTACTAATTTTCTTAGATAAAGAAAATCTACATCTTTTTCGTTATCATAATATTTCTCATAAAAATTATAAATTTGTTTTCCGCTTAAGGCACCATAATACACCAGTAAACCGCTGATAAAAGTAATAATTTCTTTATTTTTCTTGATCTTTTCTTTAAACTCAGCTTTATTTACAATTTTCTCGATTTGACCTGCTAAATCAGCAGGGATTCTGACTGTAGTTTCTTCCTCATTATCAATTAAATCAAGAATACCTCTGTAATAAAAATTATTTAGAGCATGTGGTAAAACATCTCTAAAAGTTACTTTCACTCTCTTCTTAGACTTCTGTTTTTCAATTACCATCTCTAAAAAATCAATATTTTGAGGAAGCTGATACTTAAGCCAGTCTTTTAGCTGAGCTTTAATTCGTTCAGCAAGAATCTCTATTAATTCAGTCTTATTTAACTGGCTGATTCCACCAAACTGCCAGTACTGCCTGATTTCGGTTAGTTCATTTTTAGTTAAAGTCGATAAAAAATCTTTTAAATTTTGTTGTGGCATAACTTAACCTCCTTTTAAGCTTTGCTTATTTTTTCAATATTTCCTCAACTTTTTCTGGATCATCAGTTTCTAAAATTATATCAATTACTTCATCAATTTATCCTTAATTTTCCGTATTCTATTCCTATATCTATTATACAACTATAAATTTTCGCTGGCAAAAAAATTTCAGATCCACATTCATTACAATAAGCTCTTTCTGCTTTATATTCAAATTCAAGACCCCGCGCTTCTTTTTTCTCTGCTGACTTTTCAATATAGTACTTAATTTTTTTCTGCACTCAGGACAAAAATAGTTCTGCGGTTGATAGTCTGACATGTGATCATCCTCACTTGATTTCAAATACCAGTCATATAAAAGCATTGATAATAGTTAAATGCGAGATTGTTGTCTTATTTGCTGTTTCAATTGCAAATCATTAAAAACAAAAGCATTTTGTCGTAATTGATTAACTACATCAGTATAAATATCTTCTCCTTCCGGATCAATTATTGTAATAACTAATATAAACCTTTGTTCTGTTCTCTCGTCTTCATTTCTATTTAAAAAATCTACTCTTAATTTCCAATCATTATTTTCTATTCCACGAGGAATTTTTCTGTAGTATGACTTAATAGGAGACCATTTAAACCCATTTTGAATTCTTTGTTTTTCATATCTTGCGTCCCAATTTTTTTCTAAAGGTACTTCAGTAGAATATTTTAAATTTAGTTCCCCATCTTCTTCTACTTCTTTATAAGTTCCTAAAGAAGCATTAATATTTACTCTACAATATTCTTGACCAAAGTTAGGATCTAATGGAGGCTCATAAGCTAACGTCATAAAAATTTCTCCATGCCATTTGTTGTCTTTTAATAATGATTTTGGATAAGGAAAATCATACATTTCAAGATGCTCCCCTTTTTTTATAACCTCATCAAATATTAAAGTGACTTTGTTTTTTTCACAACTTAAAATATCTGACGGTAATAAATTGGGGTGCCCAAATCCATAATATTTATTTTCTTCTGTATCATTAATTTGTATAGAATTAGACATTCTAGCAGAATGAATTAACAAAGCTTTTGAAGTTAACAAATCTCTATTATCAAGATTATTATTTATTGCAGCAAAGGTTTGAGTAACTAAAGGAGTAGAAAAACTTGTACCTATATTTTCAAAAATAGTACAATCTTCCCCTAAAGAATATACCCCTAAATTATCATAGCTACCCTCATTATTAAAATTTCCACCATAATCTACTACTTCAGGTTTTATAATATAATTAGCACCAGGTCCACGACGGCTAAATGGAGAAGGTTGATATTTATTGACAAGAGAATTTGGAGAATCTTTGTGAGCAATTGATCCAACAGTAATAGCTCTTACAGATTCAGCAGGCGAAGTAATTCTATCACTTTCTCCCAGATCATTGCTAGGTGGCCATTTTCTAAAAGGTCTATTATTATAATTCCCACTTGATAAAACAAAATTAACCCCATACTTATCAGAAAGCTCATCTAAAAAAACAGCTAAATCACTAACTTCGTCATTTCTACATACAATATTAGACCCAAGCGAGAGATTCCAGATTTTAATTTCAGCTGAATATTTGGGTACAACTTCTCTCATTATGGATATAAATTCATCTTCTTTTAAACTATCAATTTGAGCATGCACTGGATCATCATTTGGTATTACAACCACATCTAAAAATTTAAATTTTTGATCACTTCTATTTTTTAGATCATTAAAAACATCTCCATATTGAATTAATCCTGCCACAAAAGTACCATGACTATTATTTTGATACTCAGATGGAACGTAAATTTCTCTTTTATATATCCAGGGTTCCAATAATGGATGACCTTTTTTTATTCCACTATCAACAATTCCAATAATGGGATATTCTTTTTCTTCTGGTTTTTGAAAATCTGCGGGATCAACACTTCTAAATGATTGAGTTTTTATTGGAGCAGTATTAATAATTTTAACTGGAGCAATATTTCTGAGTGAGTTGAAATTAATTATTTTATTCCAGGCCTTTTTACTGCAGGAATTCAATTTAAATGTTTTAAATAAATCACTATATTTTATTTCTTCAAGCTGACCAAAAAGATTATGTTTTTGTATTAATTTATAAAAATATTGATAAGAATTTTTATTATCTTCATCATTATTAAAATTAAATAATTTAATTTTAATTGACTTTCCTGATTTAATTTTCTCGAAAACACTATTTTTAGAATATTCAGTAAAAATATCCGCTTCAGTATAAGGAGTTATATCATCTAGAACAGTTAAATTAGCTTTAAATTTTTGAGTAGAATTATTTATTACTTCACCAACAATGTTTCCAAGACCAGACTTGGTTAATTTAACAAAAATTTCATTAAGATCATTACTACCTATAATAGGACAGGTTTCAGAATTAAATAACTTATTTGGTTTATGAGACTTTGCAATAGCTTTATCTTTAATTTTAATTTTACCAATACAAGGTACCTTTGGGTATTGTAGAAAATTATCAGCATAATAATTATTAAGATATTCAAATTGATTTACAATTTTTTCTCTCAATTGAGGAGTTACTGCACCAAAAAACTTAGGTCGTCCACCTCCAATATTCTTTTTTTTATCCTGCTTTCTAGTAAAAACGACTTTAATAGGTAATCTATCTTGACTACCATTACTCATTGATCTCACTTCCCTCCCTGATTAATTGACCTATATATGCTTTTGAGTAATCAAGTAAACTTCCAATTTGAGAATAACTAAAAACTTTTTCGTCTATCTCTCTCAAATAAATAGCCATCTTCTTTGCTTTTTCTCGTCGAGAAAGACTAGCTTCTGAATCAAAAAAGTTAATATAAGAAAAGAATTGTTTTACTAAAAGTTGAAGATTAAATTTATTTTCACGAATTATACTTTCTCTTAATGACTTATAACAAATGTCTTCAATTTGAGAACCAGTAAAATTATTAAAAATCTGACCTAATACTTCATATTCTTTATTTTTTAATTTATTATCTCCTAAAAATAATTTTGTTAATTTTACTCTAGATTCAAAAGTAGGCTTTTTTATATTTAAATGATAATTAAATCGCCTCCAAACTGCAGGATCCAACAGCTGCTCATGATTAGTAGCAGCAATTAAAATATTACCCTCATTTAAAAGGTCAATATTTTGAAGTAAGCTATTAACAACTCTTTTTAATTCACCAAGTTCATGTTTATCATCTCGCAATTTAGCAAGGGCATCAAACTCGTCCAAAAACAATATACAGGGGTTTTTCTCTACATATTCAAATAAATATCTAATATTTTTTGCAGTATTTCCTAAATAAGAAGATATAAGGCTGTCCAATCTGGCAACTAAAAGAGGCAATCCTGTTTCCTTAGAAATATACTGAGCTAATTTTGTTTTTCCACAACCTGGTGGACCATAAAACAAAAGTGTATTTGGAAACTCTAAACCTGATGCTGCAAGCAGATCACTTTTCTCATAAGATAAAATAAAATCATCAATTTTATCTTTTTCGTTTTCGTTTAACACAACGTCTGCATTTATTTCTTCTGGCATTAATACATCAGCCATAGATAATCTGGATTCTTGATCTACAGGAACATTTATTACTGAATCTAAATTTTGAGCTTTCATATATTTTCTTGAATTATTTGAAGAAAGAGTCCTTTTTAATTTTTCAGCAACCTTATTTTCACCTTCTTCTTCCAGTTTATTACTTAAGAGCTTAGTATAACTAACAACTTTATCGGTATCTGATTTTAATGCGCCCTCTATTATTTTCATAATTTCTAAAGTGTGCTTCAATTTATAATCTCCTCCTTCATTATACAATATTAGTATATCATATACGATTAGCGGTGTAAATGCATTTTAAATTGGATATCTACATACTTATAGCATAAAATAGAATACGATTCTTTCTTTGGTTGTTCTGATATATTATTTGATATGCATAACTATTTTATTTTAATAAATAATTGTTCACTGTAATCATTAATATCTCCAACATTTAATATCTCATATTTTTCATTTACATCTTTAAAATATTTGGCTATAAGATCTTTGCTTATAATCTCATTACTCTTTTGTTCTGGTTTAAGATTTTTTCTGGTTAAGCGCCAGGGCCTTTCCAAATGAGTCATTCTTGCGAGTGTTTTAGCACTGTAACAGCCAAAATTATCAATAATACTATCTAAGAGTTCCTCTTCTGCTTCTGTAAGATTGATATCTTCAAATTCTAACATTTCATCTTCGAGCGGATTATAGCCAAAGTCTCGATATTTAAAATAAATATCTTTATACACCGGTCCATGAACCCAGGCTTCACATTCATCTTTAAATAAAAATTGATCATAAAATGTTTTATAGAATCCCTGACTATAATATAGTAGCTTCTGCAGGGCTAAAGGTGTTACTTCACCCAATTCCTTAAGCAAATATTTAATCACACTATCAATTTTCTTTTCTGTTTTTAGCTCATCATTCTGTAATTCTTTTATAGATTCCATTAGATTATCAAAGGCTTTTTCTGTAACTTTATCTCTATTTTCTGCTGCCAGCTGCCTCATATAATTATAATCAGTTTTTACTTTTTTTAATATCTCAGAATAACTTTTTGAAGGTATATCTCTATCCAAATAACGGGTTAAAGTAGTCTCACCCCAGCCTAAAAGTAAAGATAATGGTCTTTTCCCTGTATTATAATGCTCTACTATTTCTTTGATTTCAGGCACTTTAATTATCCCAGCTTTTTCTCTATATGCTGTATCTATTTTTTTGAGATTTTGATCATGTAGCTCAGAAATAAAAATTTCAGACTCACATTCATTACAATAAGCTCTTTCTGCTTTATATTCAAACTCCAGTCCGCGCACCTCTTTTTTCTCAACCAGCTCTTTAATTTGATACTCAACATCTTTTCTGCACTCAGGACAAAAAATTTTTTGGGGTTGATAATCTGACATAAGTTATGAAATTTCTCACCCGCGCACAAACAAAAAAATCCCACCAGGGCTTTAAGAAGCCAGTGAGAATAATTTTAAATTATAGTTGTTTTAATAACTCTTTACCTCTTTTTAATTCTTTCATTGTTTGTTCAAAATCGCCTCTTTTTTTATTTAATTCGATTCCACTTTTTTTGCGAGAAAGTTCTTTATTTATTTTCTTTATCATTTCTGGATCTGTAACTATAAACTTATCTTTTTCTAGAGAACTAGTAGCCATAAATATCATCTCCTTAAGCTCTTAAATTTATTGCTTTATTAAATTATATATCAAAATTTTTCACTTTTCAGTATCTTGAATATTTCTTTCTTCCGACTTCTTGCAAATTAGTTGGGCAGCTATTATAATAGAATTACAGTAAGTGAGAGAGGTGGCTCTATGGATATAAATCTAGAAGATATTTTTGAAATTGTTGAAGAACCTGCGCACTCAAAAAATGTTTTATTGGATTTTCAGGAAAAATATAGTATTGATTCAGAAGAGCTCTATCTGTTCTACCAACAGAATGGAATTAGTTATGAAGAATTACCTATTACAGAAGAAGAATTTAAAGCATGGATTCATCATTTCATTATCTTTAAAGAAAATGGTGGCGATCCCTGGGAATTAAAAGAATCAGATATCTGGGAAGAAAATACTAACTATCAGAACAAGGAGAAAAACTACTCTCCCTGTTCTTTTTTATTCAAGGTGAAATCCTTATTAAATTCTCTTTAGAAATATTATCAAAATATGCATCAACTTCCTCTTCTAACTTGTGTGAATTAATATCCAAATTCTCATTTTGTTTTAATTCTGTTAAACTATCCACCATCACCCCTCCCTATTCTTACTTCAACTATAGAATCTTTATCAATATAATCATTTTCAGCTGGAATTGATATTCTCCATCTTGTGAAGATATAACAATTATCGGTACTTCAGGCGGAGTCTGAACATTTGCTGGCAAAACTGGCACCTTTAATAACGGCTGGTGACATATCACAGCAGATCTTTTTAATGAACACTTAAAAAAGAATTGTAAATCCTGAACCTGGTTCAGTCCATGGTGCTTTTACCTGCAGTACTCCATGGTCTTTGCATTTTATTCTTGGCATTTTAGCATGGATGTAGGCTCTGTACTGAAAGAAATTAAGATGTCTCCAGTTTCTTTCTTTAGTATCATGAATGCCTGATTTTTTACTGCATTCAGGGCAGGGGAATTTATTGCCTCTTTTATGAGAAATATATATATCAAGTCGACCATCATCTTTATTAAAATCTATTTTATCAAGTTTCCAGGGGTCTGCTATTCCTAAAGCCTGGGTGAATAAATCTATATTATTAAACATTAAAATCATCTCCTGTTATAGTATAGGTAAAGTATACCATAATTGGATATGAAAATGAATTAATTCAGCTATATTAAATAACGGAACAATAAAAACCCACACTAAATAGCGAAGAGGCTAAATTTTTATTCCTAGATCAGATAATATCTTTTTAACTAAATCATAACTAATCCCGTTAATTTTAGCATACTCTTTTAACTGATCTCTGGTCAGATATCCCTGCTGCTGAAATTTATCTTTTAAATAGGTCATTATCTTCACCCTTTATTTTGAATAATACCCAACTGTCTGCTCCAGCCCGGTCTTAAAATCATAATCAGGAGTCCAGCCTAATTGTTCTTCAGCCTTTCCATTTGCGAGAGAGGAATGCAAAATATCTCCTTTACGAGCTTCCTGATAAATAGCTTTAATATCATAAGGTAAAATCTGATTTAAATGATCTACCAGATCATTAACACTATCTCTGTTCTGGGTACTGATATTAACCAGAATATTATCTCCATTATCTAAAGCAAGCAGATTGGCCTTTACTATATCATAGACGTGAACAAAGTCTCTGGTCTGCTGACCATCACCAAAGATTACCGGTCTCTCTTCAGCCAGCATCTTATCGACAAAAATTGAAACAACTCCACCTTCTCCTTTGGGATCCTGACGGGGTCCATAAACATTGGCATAGCGGAAAATAGTATATTTAAGATTATATAGTTCGCTGTACATTTTTATATAATGCTCAGGAGTATGTTTGCTAATACCATAGGGTGACATTGCTTTGATTGGATGGTCTTCATCTACAGGTAGATAATCTGGTTCTCCATAGACAGCTGCAGAAGAGGCATAAATAATTTTCTTTACATTATATGCTCTGCAGCACTCCAGGAGATTAATGGTGCTTAAAATGTTGTTTTGAGCATCAAAGAGAGGATCCTTGATTGAATGCTGAACATCTATCTGAGCTGCATGGTGAATTACATGGCTAATTTCATTTTCTCTAAAAATTTCCTTTAATTCCTGGTCTTCGAGATCTAAGTTATAAAACTCAGCCTGCTCATTTAAATTTTCTTTTTTACCTGTGCTTAAATTATCAACTACTATTACCTGATGGCCTGCTTCAATTAAGCCATCTACTATATTAGAGCCAATAAATCCTGCTCCTCCAGTGACTAATACTTCCATTATATTCAACTCCCTTGATCTAAGTAATAAAATACCCGCTGCTGCAAAATATTAGCACCGGGTCATTAAATATCTAACTTCTTGTTTTTTAATTTGCCTTATTTCCCATAAAAATAACTTTTAGAGTTTCTAATAAGATCTTTAAGTCAAAGACAAATGAACGCTTATTGGCATATAAGAGGTCCATCCTTAGTTTATCTTCAGCATCTGTATCATAAAACCCATAAACCTGGGCTAAACCAGTAATCCCTGTTTTTATAAAGTGGCGGTATTTATAATGTGGTATTTCTTTTTCAAATTGCCCCACAAAGTGTGGCCTTTCCGGTCTGGGACCAACCAGACTCATATCTCCTTTTAAAACGTTGAGCAGCTGGGGAATCTCATCGATTCTGGTCTTTCTTAAAAACTTACCTATTTTAGTTACTCTGCTGTCATTTTTTTGCGCCAGGACAGGTCCTGTATTTTTCTCTGCATTATTGACCATTGTCCTGAATTTATATACTTCAAATTTTTCTCCCCGGCGGCTGACCCGCTCCTGCGTAAAAAAGAGAGGTCCTCTGCTTTCAAGTTTTACAGCTATCGCAGCCGGCAGAGTTAAGGGTAAACTCAAAATCAGTCCAATTGAAGCAAGAGAAATATCTGTTAAACGCTTAAAGAAAAATCCTATAGAATTATGAGGTGGAACAATTTCAAACACCGGCATTTCTCCAATCTGCTCCAGTCTGGAACCGGATAGCATAATCTCATAAAATTCAGGTACCAAAGATACTTCCCAGCCTTTCTCTAAAGCTGCATAAAAGGTATCTTTTTTTTCCGCTTCATTTAGATTGGAAGCTACAAATATTATATCTGCCTCCATCTCCATCAATTTTTCTTCTAAATTAGTAAAATCAGTGGACAAATCAAAATCGACAAAATCTAAATCTTTAAGATAATCAGGATCATCTATTATTACATCTTTTATGTTATAACTTTTATGCATCGAATGAACTATGTTTTTAATCAATTTAGCCGTATTTTCTCCCCGACCAACAACAATAATCTCTTCTTTTTTAGAAATCAGGCGCTCTAAGGCAATTGTTAAATAACGCCAGCTAACCATAATTACAAAAAGGGCAGGAAAAGATATTAAATAAACTGAGCGCGGAAAGGCTAAAGAATGCGTTAAATAAGTAACCGCCCCTGTAAATAGGACAATGATAAATGTTGCAGGGATAAAGGTATAGAATACCTCATCTAATTTTCTTTTTAACTGATTGCTGTAGAGATTGTACATCTGAAAAAGAAGAACAGAAAAAATTGAAATATATGGAATGATATTTAAATAGTCATTATAATTATGAGTTGGTATGCCCCCGGTGAAACGAAGTTTAAAAGCCAGTAAAAAAGCTAAATTAACGAAAATAACATCCCCAATAATGCGGATAGTGTTTATAATTAATTCCTTAGTTTTCATAATATCCCCCTGTTTGTAAATCGATAGCGAATAAGAAATTACATCTGTATTCATCTTTTATTATACTTTAAATAACAGAGGAATTCAATGGATTCGACAAAAATAGCGGTTGTGGAATTTAAAAACAAAAATTTAATCTCCTTGATAATGTTTACAGCAGCCCCTGACGAAAATCTCACCTATTACAGTGAGATTAGAAATCAGACTAAATCTATTTTTACTTTCCTATTCAATGCTTTTGCAATTTTATTAACTGTCGCAATTCTTGGTTCGCTTTCACCATTTTCTATTCTAGATATAACTGACTGCCTCATTCCAGCTCTAGCAGCCAATTCCTCCTGTGATAAACCTTCATCTAACCTTAGCAACAATATCTTTTTTCTTAATTCATAAACAGGATCAAGTCCCTCAACTGTATCTTTTAAATCACTTCTATCTTTAATTAATTCTTTAAAAGAATCATCCTTATTTCTAATTTCATATTTATTTCCCATTGCATTTTAAACCTCCCATATAATTAATATTTTTGAATATATGGATAAGAAATATTTACCCTTCCAATTCATCTATAATTTTTTTCTTTCTTCTGTCGGCTAAGCTAATAGCTCCTGGAGGGGTTCTATTAGTTTTTTTTACTATTCCATGAACTAATATATAAACCTCGTGACCATCAATAAAATATTTGAAGAAAAACACTCTATATATATTAGACCGGTATTTTGCTCTCAAATACCATAAATTATTATAACCAACGACACCTGCACACATTTCTGTAAGAATTAATCTTTTAAAACCAAGATCATCTAAAAGATTAATTACTCTAATAACCTTTTCTGCTTCCTTTTTTTCTAAGCCCCCAATAAAGTCATTAATAACATCACGACCATCTTCTACTAAAAATTTTACCCGATTTAATTCTTCATCAAAAATAACAGCCACCACCAATCGTCAATATAAAATATCAGATTTATTAATTTCAATTTAGTTTATTCTACAATAATTATAACTTACTAGTCATTAATTATCAAACAATTTATGATTAGTTAACATATTTCTGTTTATTGTATACTAAAATTACCGGGAATTGCAAAGTAATATTCCCGAAAGTTGCAAACTGAAATTCCCTATTATTACAGAATAAAAACAGGCACTGCAAATAAGTGAGTACTTAGTTGAATTGAAATAAAAAACTCCCACCAAAATTTTAATTTCCAGTAGGAGTAACAATCTAAATTAATATTTAATTGTCCTCTTTTCCTCATCAAAAAAGTGATTTATATTCATTGGCGGCATTTGTACAGGTCCAACCTGCATTTCTAAAGTCATATGGCTTATAATACTTCTAATATAAGGAAATAATATAGCTAAAGTGTTTTTCTTAATTATTTCCTTATGCTTTCTGTTATTCTCATCATAATCAGCTAAAAAAAAGATCCCATTTATTTTTAACTTAAGATAAAATGGTTTATTATTCTCGACATAGTTTTCATCAAATATATAGCAGGTCACAATCCTTTTGAAATTATCTTGATTTCTTTCAGTATCAAATTCAAAATTTAAATCTACATCAATTTTTTGATTCTTATCTTTTGTGAAGTTCTCATTTTTTTTAAAAACAAATTCATCAATATAATAACTATCAAATTCTAAAACACTTTTATTTTTATTCATGCTGCTAATAACTCCGTTTCATTCTCTTCCACCGATTGATAACTGCTTTTTTTATGTGTTTTAAATGTATAATTTTCATTTTGATTACAAATATAAGCATCAACAACAGGAACATAATCTTTTTCTATGTCCTGTATTTCAATCCCAGCTTCACTCAAATCCTTTATTAATTCTTCTTTAGATACATTATCAAAATATGCATCAATTTCCTCTTCTAAATTGTTTGAATTAATAACCAAATTTTCATTTTGCTTTAATTCTCTTAAACTATCCATCATCAACCCTCCCTTTTCTTACTTCGACTATAGATTCTTTGTCAAGATAATTATTATCAGCTATTGAAATTATTGTACAGTTTGGAATTCTTGATTTGACCAGTGCTTTTCTTTCTTTAATAAATTTAATATATATATGAGAAATAATAATGCCAACACTAGAATTGTTTTTTATATGTTCAAATAATTTAAAATCATATTCAAATCCACTATTTCCACTATAATTTTCTCGCAAATCATAATACTCCAATTTATCTAATAACCGATTCCGATATTTATTATATAATTCTAAACCCTCATCAGAAGTAAGATCTAAAATAAAAGTATTTTCTAAATCCACCTCAGTTTTTAATACAGAATAGTTCTTATAAGCATAATGTTTTTCTTTATTATTCCAGCTCTGAGCAATAGCCCATTTTGAAGCAAGTGTAATTAGTTCCTCTCCAATGCCATCAATAAAAAAGTATATTCAATTTCCCAACCAGTGAGATTTATCATGTCTGTAAATAAAATTTTCTTTCTTAACATTATCAACATTATTGCTATCTGTACCATGATAAGCAGTTATTGTTGCAGGCATATTTACACCTTTCCATCTCCTTTTAGTACTTACTATTACTTACTAACTAAATTATATATCAAATTGAATAACAGTTCAATATTTATTTCAAAAAATTTCCAATTTATTATATATAAAATTAATTTATTGCTTTCTGAAGAGAATTAGCACGATTTTTATTTGATAGATTTTCTATTGGAATATCTGGAATGTTTGACCGGTTAAAGGAAGAATTGCAGACTAAAATACCTGATTATTGCAGTAAATGATGTAAAATCTTAATGAGCGAAAAGTGTAAAATATTATTGCCTCTTCGCTATTTAGTGTGGGTTTTTATTATTCTTTTATTTAATCTGGTTGAATTAATTCATTTCAATCTCCAATTATGGTATACTTTACCTATACTATAACAGGAGATGATTTTAATGTATAAAAATATAGATTTATTCACCCAGGCTTTAGGAATAAAAGACCCCTGGAAACTTGATAAAATAGATTTTAATAAAAAAGATGGTCGACTTGATATACATATTTCTCATAAACGAGGCAGTAAATTTCCCTGCCCTGAATGCGGTAAAAAATCAGCCATTCATGATACTAAAGAAAGAACCTGGAGACATCTTAATTTCTTTCAGTATAGAGCTTATATACATGCTAAAATGCCGAGAACAAAATGCAAAGACCATGGAGTGCTGCAGGTAAAAGCACCATGGGCTGAACCAGGTTCAGGTTTTACAATGCTTTTTGAAGCATTCATTATGGAATTAGCTACAGCAATGACTGTCAATGAGATAGCTGATTTAGTTGGCGAACATGATACAAGACTCTGGAGAATACTAAACCGTTATGTAGAAGAAGCCCGTGCTGAAGAAGATTACAGCAGTACTGATAAAATCGGTATTGATGAAACTTCAAGTAAGAAGGGACATAATTACATAACAATATTTGTGGATCTTGATAAGTCAAAGATAATCTATATTACTGAAGGTAAAGATTCTTCAACTGTTGATTCTTTTGCCTTAAATTTAAAATTACATAACGGTGATCCTAAAAACATTAAAAAGATCTGCTGTGATATGTCACCAGCCTTTATTAAAGGTGCTGCTGATAACTTCTTTCAGGCTAAGGTTACCTTTGATAAATTTCATGTAATGAAAGCTGTAAATAAAGCTGTAGATCAGGTAAGACGCAATGAACAATCTGATAACAAAGAACTTAAAAAGACAAGATATATCTGGCTTAAAAATAAGAATAATCTAACCAAAAAACAAAAAGAAAAACTAAAATCGCTATCTGAAATGAATCTAAAAACAATGAGAGCCTATAATCTTAGATTATCCCTGCAGGAATTCTGGAATATCGATGATCTCACAGCTGCAGCAAGTTATCTGCAGAAATGGTATCTCTGGGCGATTCGCAGTCAACTGGAGCCAATGGTTAAGATAGGCCGATTTATTAACAGACACTGGCAGGGCATAATGAACTATATTGAAAGCCGAATCAATAATGGTATTTTAGAAGGCTTAAACAGTATTGTTCAGACCATAAAAAGAAAAGCCAGAGGGTTCAGGAATTTAAATAATTTCATGACAGCTATATATTTACAGTGTGGTAAACTTGAATTTGATTTACCTAAAGCATTTATTTAGAATTAGAATTCATGCTAATTTAAAGCTATATTTAAATTCCGAGTTACCATTAATGTTAATATATGACATTTGGGTTACCCACACTAAATAGCGAAGAGCCATATTATTTGACATTCACAACCTGACTATCAATATTTTTTCTTTTGCCAAATTCTTAATTAAATCTTTTAATTGAATTAGATTTTTCATACAAACATCTCCAGATATTTTCTTAAGACACTACTGATTTTTAATTTATCTCCATAATTCAAAAGTAAATGAATATCTTTATCTTTTCCTGTTAAATATTTTCTAATAGCTTCATTTACCATTGAAATATCCATATTATTACGATCTTTTAAAATATCACAGATTGTTCTTTCTTTATTATATACTTTAATTTTCCTGCCGTAGATGGTTTCCTTTTCCATAACCCCTAGTAAATGAAGTTCTTTTTTTACTGTATGAACTTTAATGTTTTCTTCTTTTAAATAAGGATTATGATAACCATAAGGAACAGTTGCTGTATATTCTAGAGGATCTCTATCACTTAGATCATGTAGATAAAGTGCTGTTTCATGAGAATAAATTAATCTGGAATTTTTTTGCTGGATAACATACATCTCATCATTAAAAGTAGCGGGAGTTGTATAAACACCTCTTTTAATTCTCTCAAGCTTATCTTCTTCTAAAAAAATAGATAAATATTCTCGAGGAATATTTTCTTCTTCCAATTCTTTGGTTAGAATAAGGCCGTCATTCTTTTTTATTAAATCATTTAATTTCTGACGATAATTCATCGAACCACCTCTTTTACTTTTATACTAATATTATATCTTATTTTAGTTTAAAAGTAAAAAAATATTCTTTGTTTATTTGTTGTATAATAAAATTACAGTAAGTGAAAGAGGTGGTTCTTTAGTTTTATTATGATACATTCGTTCTTAACATTCAATTAATAAAAGCAATTACTCTATATTAGTATAAATTATTTTACTTCAGTGAAAGTTTTATCATAATACTTTAAATTTTTTTCACTTATAATAATTTCGTATTAACTGAAGCAAGCCATTACTATTATTAACCTGTAGACTTTCAAACCCATGTTCCTCATAAAATTCAAGTAAAGAATCTTTGTTTTCACACTCTACAATAATAATTCTGCCTCCAACAAGTTTTTGGCTTCTTTCGATAATATTAATAGCTCTATCTAGTATTTCATTTGTTTCTTGAAAACTATCTTCATCAATCAGAAAATAGGTCCTAGTGATTCCTTTTTCTTCTAACATAACTGCGTTACTATCATAACCTCTGCTTCCATTTTTTATAAAATTTTCTATATCTTTATTTCTTTCGCAATAAAAAAAGGAAATAGCTTTATCTAAAATCCTTTGCTTTTCAGGATCAGTTTTAGCCATTTCCAATAATTTATTTAATGAAAGCAATACTACATTTCCTCTAATATCTTTTCACCCCTATCCATTTCTTTCTCCACATCAATTTTAGGGACATTATATTTTTCTTTTTCATTTACTGGTTTTAATAGAATCTTTAATTTTTCATCTGAATCAATAACAAATTTATCAAAAATAGAAGAAGTAGCCATAAATATCATCTCCTTTAGTTCTAGCTATTACTATCTATTCAAATTATATATGAATTTTATTAACTTTGCAATCTTCATTTCAAAAAAATTCCATATTATTGCAGAATAAAAACATACACTGCAACTAAGTGAGTCTTTATTCCAATAAAAAAACTCCCACCAGATTTTTAAAACTCTGATGAGAGTAGATATTCATTGCTATTTAATTTTTTACTAGCTTTTGTCATCTATAAATTTTTTTACATTAATTAACGGCAAAGTTAAAGATGTTATATTAGCTGATTTAGTTACATCTGCTATTGCTGATCTTAAGAAAGGAAATAATATAGAAGCTCCATTATATTTACACATTGTTAAAAAATCATCGGCTTCCATATCTTCATCTGCAGAAAAAAATCCAAGTATTGGCATACTCAAAGTAAAAGGATAATTATTTTTTTCGACTTCATCCCAGATCAAATGTCTAGCTGAGTCCAACCAGTATGCTCCTGTTGATCAATGCTGGTATTAATATCTAAATCAAATTCTAAATTTACAGAATCTTCACTTTTGAAATTCTGATTAAAATCATACTCTATTTTCTTTATTATCAAAATAAAAATTACTTGTTATATTATTTTTCATATTATGACGCCCTTAATAAATTGCTGTCTTTTGTTTCAGAAACACTAGTTTTAATAGTGTTTTCCATCTTATAACTATACTTATAAGAATTCTTATTTTTATTCTCAGACGATAACTGATATTCTCCTTTTACATCATCACGCGGAGGACAGTCATCGATACCAGATTTTTTTAATAAACCTAAAAATTCTTCATCACTCATATTTTCTAATTTTTCGGTGACTCTATTGAAATATTCTTTAGTATCCATCTGTTTCTACCTCCTCAATATCAGTTATACAATCTTGATTTCTAACACAAAGTTGAACCTGCATTATCATTACCTCAGTTGGTTGGACTGGTTTTGGATTTTCTCCAATCACAAAAATATGTCAAACAACATCATACTCTTCTAATTCATATAAAAGATCAAAAATAAGCTTTGAAGTGATTTTCTTATTGCCATTTAGTTTTTTATATTTTTGCCTAAGCAAAGTTGCAAATTCTTTGAAAGAATTAAAGTTTGCGGTGTCTAAAAGATCCAATAATTTATCAGTTCTTATATCAGCTCTAATAACAGACCACTGATCATACTTTCTGTTTCAACATAAGTTAAAAATATCCTGCATAAATTTAACAATTTGAAATATAAAATCGTAGACTAAATATATCTCAAAATAATATTTTAATCAAATTCTGCGCTCGGCAGATTCATAATATACTAAAATTACCGGGAATTGCAAAGTAGTATTCCCGAAAGTTGCAAACTAAAATTCCCTATTATTGCAAAATAAAAACATACACTGCAACTAAGTAAGTACTTTTTTTTAAACATCTAAAAAGATATCCTGACTATCTTTTGCTAAGAATATTGTTAAAAACACAAATAATGCTATTCATTAATACTATTCGCCAGCTGAGGAGATAAATTGTTTAATAAAATACTTATCCAGCTTTTCTTCAAACTCATTATTGATATATTTTGCAACTACTGCTTTTGATAATATTTTATACTCTTTTTTATCTATTTTATCTATTTTATCATTTTTTAATAATTTAGTTAGTGTTTTAGCTGCAAGATTTATATCAGTAGTAGACATTCTAGACTCATTATAATTACTCTTCTGCAATTCAAAAACATACTCAAGATCAGCATTTTTAGAATTATTTTTATTAACTATCATATCCATAATTATCTCTCTTCTCTAATAATCTCAGCAATATCAACATACTCATTAGGAATAACAAGATCATTATCTAAAGCAGATTCAAAAAATAACTTTTTATACCACTGAGTACCCTGGTAATATTTATACCACTTAGAATCCAGAAAATCCTCTTCTAAATAAACTTCTTTTACAATTCTGTCATTAAAATCTTCTGAAATAAAATACTGAAAAACTCCCTCCAGCCAGAGATTCTCATCATAATCTAAAAACTCATCATTTTCTTCAAAGAGTTCTTCATTTATCATAAATTCTTTCCAGCTTTTAATCCGATCATCCGTTTTTTCTTTTAATACTAAAGTTCTGAAAAATTTATTTTCATTAACTTCAGCAGCAGAATCATCTCTCTATTGTGGGTTTTTGTTTAAAAAAGTCTGCAGATGTTTTTTTATCTCTTTAAATGCACCAGTAAATCTATCTTTGTTACTGATTCTCGTTGTTTTATATTCTTCAGAAAAATCGTCGGAACTATCAAAACAATATTTCCAGTCCAAATATGGCATATCAGGATAAGTAAATACCTGAGAACCCCTGATGAGAAAAAGTATCTGCATAAGCATGCAAAGTTATTCCCAGTTTTATGGGGTCACTCTGTTTTAATGCTGTCTTAAGTATATTCATAATAATTGGTGATTCTTTTTTGTAGCGCACCTTTTTTTATCTAAAATCACCTTGATTATTTGTTTGATAGATTCTCAATTGGAATAACTGGAATGTTTGATTGGATAAAGGAAGAATTTAAATTAGATTGTTAATTGTTTCATTAATCTATCTATTTAAATTATAATACGATTGTTCTTTTAATTCAAGAAAATCTTTACAATTTATTTGTTTTATTACAATCAGCAAGAATTACAAACTGAAATGCCTGATTATTAAAGCACAAGATGTAAAATCTTATTTAACGAAAGTGTAAAATCTTATTTGACATTCACAAGAATCTATTAAAGCTTTAAATCGCTGGTATAAAAACGTTAATAAGGCAAAACTAAATCTTTTTTATAGAGCTAAAGGAACAGTAAAACTCCGAGTATTTTTATCATTGCTAAGTATTTAAGAGCAATCAAAAAAAATAAAGAGATAACAGGATTATTTTTTCTGCTATTTTATATATCACTTGATGACTGACTGTTTATCTACAAACAAAAAAAGGAAGGCTAATAAGCCCTCCAACACAAATCTAAGCAACACTTAGTCTCTATAGCCACTAAGAGGTGACCTAACATACATTATTATAAAAAATTTTAAATTACATCTCTAAAACCATTTGAACCAATTCTCTTTTTTTACCTTTAGCCAATTGATAATAATATCTAAATAATTTTTCGTAAGATTTTTTTCCTATCCCATTAAAATTATTTATATGCCAAAACCTCTGAATAGGCTGCTCATCTACTATTTTTTTGGCCTGTTTTGCATTAATACCAACCTCTTTTATTAAATGCTCCCGGTCAGTTTTATTAACAAGATCAAGCATTTTCTTTTCTGTACCTTCAGCTTCATTTTTTTCATTTAAACAGATATAAACATCAATATCCAGATCAGATAAATATTTTTCCATTAATTTTTTAACTGCTTCCCAGTCTAAACCTCCATTATTTGTACCCAATTTTGGAAAAGCAACTGATTTCATTTCTACTTTAGAAT
>Ga0208033_10059_pt1 | contig 23165 bp, 23 predicted proteins | sample Shrwel1BS1Day87_FD_187539 | JGI IMG/M metagenome (GOLD analysis project Ga0208033, IMG submission 187539) | Subsurface microbial communities from deep shales in Ohio, USA - Utica-3 well 1 S-1-Day87 (SPAdes) (version 2) ... | reverse complement strand
AGAGATATAGTTTATTATCAAAAATAAAATTAATATATGATATAACAGTGATTATAGTATTTCATATATTTAAAAGTATATATATCTATCAAATAAAAACTTTTTGCGATATGAGCTTGTCGAAAATTGTAATATTCTCTGTAAATTAGAAATATTTTATTTTCTTTGGAATAAGTGCTTGATTTCTCAATGTTAAAGTAGTATTATTATAAGCAAGTTATAATTTAAAAAACAAAGTTTAGAAAATATAAATAAAAAATTACATATAAAAAGCAAAAAACCCCTAAGTGAAAAATCACTTAAAGGCTTTTGCTTAATAATTTATAATAGCTTTTTGGAAGAAAGCTATTATGAAAACTGTTAACTCCCTACAAGTCAACAGTTATTATTTATTTATCTTAATTATATCAAATGAATAAATAATATACAAGAAAATTTTAAATTTTTTTGAGAGGGAGTTATCCAGTTATCTGGTTAGCTCCCTCTTTTTCGTTATTTAAACTATAAAAATAAAAAAGAGGAACTCTAGTTAATGCTAAACTAAAGCCCCGACAACAGTTTTAGTCTAGCATTAATGAAATAAATTGTCAAGAGAAAATGATAATTTATGAGTTCTCCAAATAAAAAGAAAGGAGAACATTTTTAATGAATAACTTAAATAGAGAAAAAAGAGAAGAAAAAATAAAAAATTACATAGAAAAGTTATATCCAACTAAACTGAATACAGAAGATGAAATAGATCTTGAAGGATTCAGTATGTTTTTTGGTAATCTTGCAGGAAATAATCCTATGCTTTCTGATGTTGCTAAAGATTGTGAAACTCATGAATTTCATACTTTACAAGATATTAAAAATCAAACTAAGACTTCAAAAAAAGTCATTCATTTAGCAGATGGAATGGATCAATATTATACCCCAAATCTTTTTGCAGGAACAAAAGATAAAATACACAGGAATGAAAAGTCTGTTATGTGGCTTAATGCTCTATATGTAGATATTGACGGCATTAATGATGTTTATGACTATAGAGAAGGTCTATTTAAGCTATATAAAGCCTGTCAGAAAGCAGAAATACCTTTGCCTGATATAGTGCTGAAGACCTCTGTGAATCCAACAGTTCATCTTCAAGCATTGTGGTTAATTGATCCAATTTACATAAAAGATAAATTTAATTCTAAAAAGAATGAAAAAAATAAAGAATGGTGGATAAGTGCTAATTCTTCTTTATCTTATGTATTAGAACAGGCTGACAGTGATTTAAACATTGATTCAGCAGTAACAACTGATATCGCAAGATATATGAGATTGCCATATACTTTTAACCAAAAGACAGGTGAAATGACAGAGATTATAGGTGATAGAGTAACAGGAAAAAGAAACTTATTAGAGGATAATTGGGTAAAAAATATTATCAATAAATATTTCACCAGAGATTACAGTTATGATTATAGACATAAATATCTTGATGTTGATGATATTGAAATTTTAGACCATCCACAGTATAAAGCTATATTACAGGGTGTACCAAAAGATTATCGTAATTACGCTCATTATGCGATAGTGAAAGCGTGTGAAGTTACTGGATATACTAAAAAAGAAACATTTGAAAAATTAATGGAATTTAATAAAAAATGTAAACCAAGAGAAAAAGAAAGCCAGATAAGATCGGTTATGTGTGCTTATGGCAATGGAAAGGGTATTAAAATAAGTAAAGTAGCAGAAATAGCCACTATTAGCTTTGGAGAAGGTGAATTTAAGCCTGATCCTGCATTATTAAGACTTTATAATCTTATGCAGGGAACATTAAAAAGAAAAAATAAAGTATATAATAATAATGAAGGACTTGTAGAGAAGGTTATTCCTCTTTTAAGAGGATTAATTAAAACAGGGCATAAATATCTACCTAACATTAAAGAACTTGCAGAAATATTTTCTGTTAAGTATGACAGCCTAAAAAAACATTTTCAAGAAATTAAATCTAAATTACAAAGATATAATTTTTATATTAATTATGATTATAGAAAGAAAAAATATGAAATTTTAACTTATGGTGAATTAATTAAATTTGCTTTTGAAAGAAAAAAACCAAGAGATAACTATGTCAATTTAGACCAAAAAGTTATCCACAGGGGTGAGTGCCAAATAGACTATATAGTATTAGTGGGTCCGGGTCCTTTTTATTTCTCTGCAGGTTAGTTAGTTTTCTTATTGTTTAATCTAGTGGATAATATTATCGTAGCTAATTATGTAGAATAAAGCAGCAGGAAAGATATAGGTGACTGAAACTTTTTTTATTATTTTAAAAGAGAATGTAATTAACCATAGGTATGGTGATAAATTATATAAAACTACTGAAGATATGAAGCAATTGAAAAAAATTTAGAATTGGCTGATTTTAATCATCTTAAAATATATTCTATACTGGCTGATCAGAATGGTGGATTTTTTTATTAACTTTAAAAGTTTGTAGTATTATAATTCAGCAGACATAATTAAAAATAGAATGAAATGGCATTCCTTTTATATTTTTTTGCAGCTGCTATATATAGACCCGACCCCCTTAAGGGGTGATTTCCTATTAGTAATCTCAAAAACTACACACAATTTCTAGCCGGACCACGTCTTAATTATGAATTTCAAATCGACGTTCGACGCCCCACCCTCTAGAGTACAATTAAATACTTAAAGACACTGAGCTGTCTGGATAGTCTCTTAACTGAGGCTGTCCCGGCAGCTCTTTTTTTATGCCTAAATTTAAGGAGGTGAGAGCAAACAAGGGAGTGGGTTAGTCCAAAATAATGAAAGGGAGGTGAATCAGATGGCTTCTAAAACACTTGTTATCCTACTGCTTGGTGCTTTAGCCTGGCAGAGTTTGTTCAGTGGAAATATTCTTATGGCTTTGTTCTTTATTCTTTTTGATCTTTACCTGATCTCTGAGTAACTGCTATTTAAGTTGAAAGTTAAAATAAAACTAAAATACGGAGGTAATAATTATGTTTAAAAATGAAAACAATGTTGAGACTGTTCTAAGACTGAGAGAAATGCTGGTCAGAGCAATGATAGCGAGGAATGACGTAATGCAGGAGCTAGTCTTAAGTAAGCTGGAAGAGCTGGATCTCAAGAGAAAAGATGAGCTCAAATATGCTGAAAAGATTATTGATTCTAAGAGTGGTGACAATGCTATTAAGAAGCTTGCTCAGACTGCTGAGAATGGCGTTAAAAAGGCAGCTGGACTGGCTTCTACTGGAACTAAGAATGTTGCTAAAGTCACCGGTGCGGCAGCTTCAAAGGTTGATAGAGCTGCCCTAAAGGCGATAGAGAAGTCAGTTATCGCTGCCAATTCTACCAGGCTTAAATCAGAGAGTTTTTTCTCAGGACTGAAAGATGCGTTCATGGAAGGTTGGAATAATGCTTAGGATTAAACTCAGGGGACTGTCAGTGAGAGCTGATGGTCTCTTTTTTTATTTGGAGGTGAAAATTATGCCGGTTAATGGTGTACCGAGTGATGATTGGAGAGTAAAAAGAGCTTTAGGTCCCTATGCTGAGCCAATGGATGAGGATGAACTGGAGAGAGGAGCTAGACTGCTGCAGGAAAAGAAGAAAAGTGCTGCAGCTTTAAGTAGTGAGGATCATGAATTTAAGATGCCCTTTTAAATGAATACTAAAAACATAAAGGAGATGAGAGTAATGGTAAATATTCAGAAGTTTAGTCTAAGGATTGTTAAGGAGTCAGGTGGAAGGTATGACATTGATAAGTACGTGAGGAACCCATTTCAGGCAAGAGATCTCTTTGTGGAAGTGGTTGAACTGGACCGGAGAGCAGAAGAAGTCTTTGCTATCGCTACCCTTGACGTTAAGAACAAGGTAACAGGGGTATTTGAGGTTTCTACAGGTACATTGACCTCAAGCTTAGTTACTCCCAGAGAGGTCTTTAAACGGGCAATACTGCAGAATGCAGCAGGGATAGTTTTGGCTCATAATCATCCTTCAGGGGTGGCTGATGCAAGCAGTGATGATATATCTGTAACTAAAAAGCTGCAGAAAGCCGGTAAGATAATGGGAATTAATGTTGTGGACCACATAATCATTGGCAGCAGAGATAACTTTATCAGTATGCAGGAAGAAAATTTGATGAAAGATTAAATCAGCAAAAGTTAATAATAGTTAATTAACCTGGCCGGCGCCGGGCTTTTTTTATGTCTAAAAAGCAGAGAAAGGAGGTGATTAAGATGTATGTAAAGCACTGTCCTGAGTGTAAGAAGAAGTCCTATAGCTCCTGTAAAAAGGGTGAATGGAATTGTCCGCACTGTGACCATGATCTAAGTGATGAAGAAGTTCAAAGTCCAAAAGAAGACTAAATTAAAATTGGAGGCCTGGATTAAATCTGGGTCTCCTTCAAAATATGAGGAGGAATATAAAATGAGTGCAAATAGTAAAGTTGTTGATATTAATAAGAACAGAGAGGAATTAATCACTTTCACTGAAGAAGAAATTGAAACTATCAAGAGAACCGTTGCAAGTGAGGCCAATACTGATGAGCTGAAGATGTTTCTGCATGTAGCCAAAAGTTACGGCCTGGATCCCTTCAATAAGGAGATTTTCTTCTGGAAGGTAAAGGGCAAGCCAACCATCATGACTTCTCGCGATGGCTATCTAAAGATAGCTGACAGACATCCTCAGTATGATGGGCTGGTATCAGATGTGGTTCGTAAAAATGACAGCTTCAAAAGAAAATCTGATGGTATTGAGCATGAATACGGAACAGAAAGGGGTGATATTGTTGGTGCCTATGCTCTGGTTTACAGGAAAGACAGAAGCTATCCCGTTTATGTTTTTGCTCCCTTTGAAGAATATAGGTCAGACACCAAGGTTTGGTATCAGTATCCCTCAGCAATGATTTTAAAAGTTGCTGAAAGCATGGCCTTAAAGCGGTCTTTTTCTGTATCGGGACTTGTATCCAGAGAAGAAATGGATGTGCAGCAGCTGGAGAAGGATAAAGAATCTCCGGTTAAGAGGTTTAAAAAGCAGAAAAAGAATAAAGATTATATTGATGTAAAGGAAAGCTCTGCAGATGAATCATTGTCTAAAAGAGAAAAGGAGATCAAAGGCATAGTCGGTAAGTCGCCTAAACTGAAAAATGATTTACTCAATTATCTTGAGCATGCAAAAAAAGAGAATGGTATTGGTGAAGATGAAAAGATGTCGATCAATAAACTGGATGATAAGCAGTTTAATCAGCTGAAAAGTATTCTTCAGACATTTAAGAGATTGGCCTAAAAACTAAAAAGAAAGGGTGAGCTAAATGAATAAATTTAAGTTTGATGTTAATTGGATGGAAAGACATGGAGGTAGTTTGGTTATAAAAGCTGACAGCAAGGAGGAAGCACTGGCCTTACTAAAAGCTGATGAAAACAGGCTTTTGTAACTGATGATAGATAAATATGCCGGTGAAACCTTTGATTATCTGGGAGAGATTACAGTAATTGAAACTGAAGTTGAGAAAGATGAAGATGTTACTGATCTTATTATTGAAAGTGGATCAATTCTCAATGATTAAGCATCTAAAAGGCTCGGGGTTATTTCTAAATCAGACCTGAGCTTATTTTTTTACAGCTAAAAAACGAAAGGAGAGAAAAGAATGAGAACATTTACGATTTCAATACTGCTTATTTCATTAATGTTGGTGGGATTTTGGAATGTCAGCAGACCGGTTGTGGATAACTTTATTGAAGAGTTTGAGTGGAACAGGATCTATCAGGTGAGAAGGGGTGACACACTCTGGAAGCTGGCAGAAGAAATAAATTCAGCTAAAGAGGACCCACGAATTATAATAGCAGCTATCAAAAAGGTAAATGATATAGGAAGTTCACTCAAGATTAATCAGAAAATAATAATACCTGGTAATTAGCCATCATGCAGCTGAAATCTGTCTGGTGGCTTTTCTGTTTTAAGAGACTAAAAAATGAAAGGAGAATAAAAATGTCTAAAAAGAAAACAGCTCAACTATTAGAAAGTCTAAATGAAAGAATTGATAAGGTGCAAAGCTCCAGTGAATTTAAGAAGGTGCTCAGGTTCTTTTCTAAGTTCCACAATTATTCCTATCAAAACAGTATGCTGATTTTAATGCAGAAACCAGAGGCCAGTTTTGTGGCCGGATACAGGCAGTGGCAGAAAAAATTTAACCGCCATGTCAAAAAAGGAGAGAAGGGAATAGCAATCTTAGCTCCCTTTACCTACAAAAAAGAGATTAAGAAGTCTAATCTTGATTCAAATACTGATGATGAAGAAACTGAAGAGGTAAAAAGGACCTATTTCAATACTGTTTATGTCTTTGATATTTCTCAGACCGAAGGTGAGCCTGTACCACAGCTTGATATGGAGCTGGAAAATACCAATCAAGAACTGATAAATCTGCTCTTGGATTATGCTGCAAATCAAGAGATTGAGGTAGGATTCAAGTCACTATCAGGCGGCACAGACGGTTATTCTAGAGGGGGTGAGATTGTAATTAATGATAATACCAATGAAACAGAGCAGGCTTCTATACTGGTCCATGAGCTAGCTCACGAGCATCTACATTTTAATAGTGAAAGCAACTCTTTAAACCTGAGTAAAGAAATTATTGAAATGGAAGCTGAGGCAGTGGCTTTTGTTGTGATGGATTACTTTAATATAGAGAGCAAATCGGATAAATACCTGGCCTTGTATAAGGAAAGCTATGATCTGATGGAAAGTTTCAAGAGGATTAATGATGTCAGCAGCAGGATTTTAGATTATTTACTGGCTGCTGAAGATAATGAAGAGTCTAAATAAGAGATTAATAATAAATAAAAATATAAAAGGGGTAATAATTATGTTGAATGCTGAAAAGAAAGTAATTAGAAATGAAGATGAGGGTTTTGTAGTTGATGATGATAACAAGGCTACCTGGTGCTTAAGAAAAATTAAGCACTTTAAAAGTAAGCAGAAGAAGAATAAGAAGTTGGCTGAAGAACAGATTAGCGAGATTGAAAAGGAAATAAAAGAGGTTGAAGAGTGGTTGGAAGCTGAAAATTCAAAGTTGGAGAACAGTATTGAGTTTATGAAAAGCAAGCTTTATTCATATGCTCAGCAGCTTAGAGGGGAAAATCCTGATCTTAAAACTCATAAACTACCTTTCGGCCAGCTGCAGTTTAGGTCCCAGAGGCCGAAGTGGAAGTATGATAATGATAAACTCTTAGATTTTGCTGAGAAAAATTATAAGGATCTGATTAAAGTAAAAAAGAGTGTTGATAAGAGAAAACTTAAATCTGAGGCAAAAATTGTTGGTGGTAGAGTAATCATTGAAAAGACCGGCGAGGTTATTGAAGGTGTAGAGGTTGTAGAAAGAGGAGAAAAGTTTAAAGTTAAGACTAATGATTGAGTTTAGAGATTAGGAAATTAATAAGAGCCTGGCTTTATACCGGCTGGGCTTTTTTCCTAATAGGGTAAGATGATTTATCTGAATAGCTTAAAACTAATTTCTTTTAGCTGCTCAGGGTGTTTGTTTTCTATATTAAGTCTAAAAGTTTGTAGTATTTAAAGTCAGCAGATATAATTAAATAGAGAGTAAGTTGGATGAAATTTGTTGTTGAGCAGCAAAAGCAAATTATATTGGAATAATTTTAGAAGGGAGATTTGAAAATGATCAGAATTGATAGGGTGCCGATAGAAAAAATTAAGAAAAATCCATCTCTTTATCCAGATGATTTTGATTGGGGCGGCTGGGAAAGATTAGCCAGATCTATTTCTCAAGTCAGTATTTTAGAGATGATTATACTGCTAGAACTGGATGATGGATATCTTCAGTTAAGCGGAGAAAAAAGAATAAAGGCGAACAGGAAAACAGGTAAAACTGAAGTACCGGCTATAGTTGTGGATGATGCTGAACTGACATCAGATAAAATAGAGATAATTAAAAACCTGCAGCCTGATGATATAGATCCGCTGGAAAGAGCAATAATTCTAAACAGCTACATTGAAGAGGAAGGATTAACTAAGAGAGATGCCAGCAAAAAGTTAGGTATTGCAAGGACAACAATCACACTCTGGTTAATTATCTTGGAATATGAGGAAAAATATCAGCAGGCGATTATAGATAACTTTAATAATAAAGAAGGAGCTAAATTAACATTATCTCATCTAGATCTTGCTAAAAGCCTAGATTCAACTGTTGATCATAAGACAGCTACTAAATTTTTGGATGCAATTATGAAATATCAGCTAACAAGGAAAGAAAGCATTGATATGAAGAAATTGATTCAGAAATATCCTAACCTTGATATAGAAGAGGTTTCTGAAATGATAATCAATAGAAAGCTCTTAGAAGATGATCTGGCTAAAACTGATAATTTGGGAGAAGATTTTAAGGAAATTATGGAGAGTTTTAGTAAGATTAATGAAAAAATTGAAGTTATCAAAGAAGCTCAGACTAGGGTTAATGAAGAGATGGAGCAAAAATTATTGAAAGAAATTTTGTTTACTGAACAAAAGCTGCAGCAGATTTCAGTTGAGACATTTGGGAAAACTTTAAAAAAGGCTAAAGAAGAGTTGTTATAACTGAATATTCTTAGATTAATGACTAGTTTTGTCGAAACCTAAAATAACATTTGCGATTACAGTAATGATGTATTATAATCAAAGTTGTTAACTAATTGAACATAGATATTTTTACTTAATTGTAAAGACAGAGGGAATATTTAGACGAAACAATAATTACATATTATTCCAATGACAACCGATGTCTTAAATGTTTTAATAAAGGTGTTTTAAATGAATGTAGTTGAACCAATTAGAGATGTTGAAAAGATAAAAGAAATTAAGGATATTTTATTAGAGAAAAGTTATAGGAACTATATGATATTTCTAGTAGGTATTAATACTGGTTTGAGAATTGGAGATCTTTTGAAACTTAAAGTAGAAGATGTAAGAAATAGAAAGCATATTTATATTAAAGAACAAAAAACATCAAAGGTTAAACGGTTTTTAATAAATACAGCTCTCCGCAAAGAACTTGATAAATATATGAAAGATATGACTAAAGATGAACACTTATTTCAGAGCAGAATTGGTACTAACAAGCCTTTATCAAGGTTTCAAGCTTATCGGATAATGAGTTCAGTTGGTAAAGAAGTTGGTTTAGAGAGGATAGCTTGTAATTCAACCAGGAAAACTTTTGGTTATCATCATTATAAGAAATATAAAGATATAGCCTTGCTGCAGAAACTTTTTAATCATTCTAAACCATCTATAACCTTAGATTATATTGGTATCACCCAAGATATGATTGATGACTCTATAGAAAAATTTTCTTTATAATTATTTATTTAGCACAAAATTAGAAGGAGCAAGTTTATGGATGAAAAAATTACAGATGTTTTAACAATACTTGATAGAGAAGATAGTCCATCTCAAAGAGAAATAGCTAAGCAGACTGGTTTTTCAGTTGGTTTAGTTAATACTTTAATTAAAAAATGTGCTAAAAAGGGATTAGTTAAGATTGAGAGACTAAATTCTAGGAATATAAAGTATATATTGACTCCTGAAGGGATTAAAGAGAAAACTCAGAAGACTATTGATTACATAAAGAGGTCATATCAAGCAATTAGTGAACTTCAATCAAAAGTAGAAGAAATAACGAAGAAACATATTTCTGAAGGTAGAAACATTTATATCATAAAAGAAGATGATGAAATTTTTTCTATCGTAATAGATACTCTTAATAATATGGGAGTAAAATATGAAGTTGTCAATGATATAGGAAAAATTAATAATAAAGATGAAACTGTCGTTTTTTATTGGAATACAAATATAACTAATCGGCTAATTGATTATAAAAAAGAAAATTTATTTATAAACTGATTGTAACACAAAAACACAAAATATTATCTGATTAAACTAAGACTTAAATCTAAAAATCAATTTTCAACAACATAAAAATTGAATTTCACAGAGACAGTCCTTATCTAGTAACTATCTCTGGGTTCTTGAATAACTTTTTAACATTACTGGCTAGAACTTTAAAGCCAAAATATAATTTTGAACGCACTTTACCCCTGACAGGCATTGAGTCGACATTGTAGAACCTTCTGAAGACAGAAGGTAATCCTTCAACTCCAGCCCGTTGGTTGGTGAGTTCAATAAATTCATCAGTTTTCATCCTACTGCGGTAAATATCTCTTAAGTATCTGTCTTTATCGAATCTGGCTGTATTAGCTTTCTTCTGAAATTGAATTCTGCATTTTTCTTTAAGACTGCAGGTTGCACAGACTTTTTTAGAGAACTTTGCAGTACAGACATCTTTTTCAGCATCATAATCACTGTAAAATGGTTTTTCACCGTTAACACAGGATGTAACAAGGTTATCTTCATCTAAGTTAAAAGTGGTTCCATAACTCATTTTAGATTTAGACTGTTTTCTACCAATTAACTGGCCAGGTATTAATTCAATACCTTTAGCAACAGCTTTTTTAGCAAGATCAATGGTGAAATATGCTCCATCAACAATCATTTTAAGTGGGTTATCTAAGCTAGTTTCTTTAGCTAAATCATCTATTGTATCAGCACTGAATTTTTGGTCGCTGTATATGTTTTCTTTAAAATCGTAATTTTTAATTATACTGTTATCACCATCAAATACTTCAACAACATTAGCAGTATAGCCAACATTACTATTATACTTAAAACGATATGTTGCATCTGGATCACTTGGGTTTTGAAGAATATCTGAATCTAATTCTTTTGCATCTTTGGCTTCAATATTATCTGGATCAAGGTCATCAAAATCATCGTGATCAGTCTGTTCTCCGAGCATTCTTTTTAGAAGTTTGAATTCTTCAGTTTCTGATATTTCAGAATCACTCTCTAAAGCTGCTTGGTAGAGCATCTGTGATTGTTTTAAGAGAAAATCAAGTTTGGATTCACTGTCTTTATCTCTAGTTTTGTAGATGGTCTCATTTTTATGGCCTTTATCTAAATAGCTGAGACAGTTTTTAGGTATTACAGCTTTATCTAATTGATTGAACTTTTTGATTAAATTAGCGTTAACAGTATATACCAGTTCTATTCGTGATAGATTTTTGCAGGAAGAAGCAACCATAAAAGAATCAACTCTAACTTTTTCATTCTCAATCTTTAAAGTTTGAGCAATAAGTTCAGAAAGAGATTCTACTTCTTCTTTAATTAGATCTCTACCAGTTTCTTTTTCATAAGCATAAACTCTTTTTCTGAAATTAGAAAAAGTATTAATTGAAACTGGAGGTTTTTTTTCACTGGTAAGCCTTAGAGCATACTGAAATCTATCATCAAAGTAGATAGAAGCTAAAAGCTCTGCATCAGAAAGACCAAAGATTTCTTTTAGAATTAAAGCTCCAATGATTACATTTACTGGAGAATTAGGTCTGGATGGTTTATCAGAATACAGCACTTCAAATCTATCTTCATCAATTGCAGGAAATATTATCTGCTGAAAAGGATGAGCCCAGCTATCTTGAAGTATTTTTTTAAGATATTCGGGCATATTTAAGACAGAATCATTAAAAGACAGTTGTTGAAATTCATTTTTAGAAAACATAAAAGCACCCCAATTAGTATTATTTGTTATACTAATTATATCACATAATCACTGTTATATCAACGATTATGGAGGTTTTAAATGCTTTTATTGTTGTGTTTAAAAGACTTAGTTTAGTATTCAAAAACATGTAAATTGGAAAATATTATATGCTTTTTGTGTTGGAATCATAAACTAAATTCATAATAAACTTTATTATTGATTTTAAAAATTGAAAATTAAATTCGAACCGAGAGTCTTATTGTAAAGTTTTTAAAATAGGAAGTGATTTTTAAATACAGTTTTATTTATAATAACTAGAAAGATATATTAAAATTTATGAATTAAACTATTGAGGTGTTTTATGAATAAAAAGAAATATTTAATATGTGGTTTTATTGGTGGAAATAACACAGGTGACGAGATAATATTACAAAATATTATTAAAACAATTAAAAAAACAGAGGACAATGATTGTGAGTTTATTATAACTTCTTTTAAACCTAAAGAAACAAATTTTTTCACTAATGAGAAAAGTATATATTGGGATGGTATAAGTAAAAAGTTTATATTTGGACAAAAGGAAATTTTTAATATAATAAAAGAGGTCGATAAAGTAATAATTGGAGGAGGGGGATTGTTACAAGATGTACATTCAGTTCGCACAATCCCCAGATATTTATCAATTGCATTAATAGCTCAGTTTTTTAATAAACCAGTATTTTACTTATCTTTAGGAATTGGTCCTATAGAAAATAATGCATTGAAACATTTAACTAAGTTGATTAGTAATGATTTACAGTTTATTAGTGTCAGAGATAAATATTCTCTTGAATATTTAAGGGAATTAGGCGTTACGGAAAATAATATAAATATTACCTCTGATCCAGCAGTAATGTCGTCAGAATTTTTTAAAAATACAAATGATAAATCCAATAATCTAGATATAAAAATAGGAATTTCCATTAGAGAATTTAATTTTAGTGAGAACAATTTAAAATCATTGGCAAATTTTATAAATAATATTATGAGCAGAAAAAAAGAAAAATATAAATTTGTTTTATTTCCAATGAATAAAAAGAGTGATTTAGAAATTAATAAAAAGTTAAAATCTTTAATAAATCATAAAAATAATGTCGTTATTTATAGTGATTATAAACATCCCAAAGATATAATAAATAAGATAAGTGAAATGGATATAATGATTAGCATGAGATTACATGGTTTAATTGTATCTGCGAGTTTTGGCATTCCAAGTATTGGTTTAATATATGATAAAAAAATAACTAATTTTTTGTCTCAAATAAATATGGAAGATTATTTAATTGATTTAAACAATTTTAATGATTCATTTATTTTAGAAAAGAAATTCAATGAATTGTTAAATAATTATAATGATTCAACAAAAAAAATAAAATTTAATATTAAAGACTGTAAAAAAGAATTTTCTTCTACTATAGAGGAAATTGTTAGTTTTAAAACCGGTGAATCTTGTTCAACCACAAATCAAATTAAAAATATATATAAAGCTTTAATTATGTTATTACCTTTGATATTAAATAAAATAAAATAAATATTGGAAGTGAATTATATGCAAAAAAAAGTTATGGCAGTTTTTGGAACTAGGCCAGAAGCAATTAAAATGGCACCTCTTTTAAAAGAATTACAAAAAAATAAAAATTACAAACTCATTATTACAGTTACTGCTCAGCATAGAGAAATGCTGGACCAGGTAATGAATCTCTTTCAGCTTAAAGCGGATTATGATCTCGATATAATGGAAGACAGGCAGAGCTTGAGTGGGCTTTCTGCCAGAATAATTACAAAGTTGGACAAAATAATTAAAAAAGAAAATCCTGACCTATTATTGGTTCATGGAGATACATCTTCTACCTTTTTTGGAGCCTTAACATCCTTTTATCATCAGATAGAGATTGCTCATATAGAAGCTGGATTGAGAACCCATAATAAATATTCACCTTTTCCTGAAGAAATGAACAGACAACTGACAGGAGTTTTGGCTGATTTGAATTTTGCACCCACTAAAAAGGCTAAAGAAAATCTTTTATTGGAAAATATACCGAATGATAAAATATTTGTAACTGGCAACACAGTTATTGATGCCTTACTTTCGGTAGTAGATCAAGATTATGAATTTGAAAATAAGCTGCTTAAAAATCTTGATTTTGAGACTAAAAAAGTAATTTTACTGACAACTCATCGACGTGAGAATCTTGGGGAGCCGATGGAAAACATTTTTAAAGCAGTTCAGCAGCTGACAGAAAAAGTTGATAATTTAGAGGTGGTTTTTCCGGTTCATTTAAATCCTGTGATCAGAGAATTAAGCAAAAAAATGCTTACAAATAATAAGCAGATTCATTTGATTGAGCCGCTGGATTATCTTCCTTTTGCGAACTTAATGGCCAGAGCTGATGTGGTTTTAACTGATTCGGGTGGAATTCAGGAGGAAGCCCCATCACTTGGAAAACCTGTTTTAGTTTTAAGAGATACTACAGAAAGACCGGAGGCTATTGAAGCTGGTACAGTTTTAAAAGTTGGAACAGATACTGAAACAATCTATGAGAAAAGTTTAAAATTGATAACTGATGCAGAAGAATATAAAAAAAGGGCTGCTGCTGTTAACCCTTATGGTGACGGCAGGGCAGTAAAAAGAATATGTGATGCAATAGATTATCATTATGGTTTTATTTCTGAAAGATCTGAAGAATTTATAATATAATTTTAGGAGTACATATATGTCACTAAAAAAAAGAACTTTTTGGGGAGCTATTTGGAACAGTTTATCTAGTGTTTCTTTGACAGGTTTAAACTTCATGATTACTGCAATACTAGCAAGATTATTAACCCCTAATGCTTTTGGTGTTATGGGTATGATTCAAACTACAATAGCTTTAATCAATATGATGAATCAATTTGGGTTAGCACCAGCAATTATACAAGGTGAAAATTTAAATCAAAAGAGGTTATCTTCATTATTTTGGTTTAATATGTTTATTGGTTTTATTATGACTCTTATTGTCTTTTTTAGTTCAAATTTAATTGCTATGTTTTTTAATCAACCCGAGTTAGAAGAATTATTAAAATTAATATCTGTTGTATTTACAATAGTATCACTTTCTTTTATTCAACAGAGTTTATTAAAAAAAGAAATGAAATTCAAAGAGTTATTTAATATTAATATTATTGCGACCATATCATATGGAATAATAACTGTCATATTTGCTTTAAATGGTTTAGGTGTAAAAGCACTAGTGTTAGGTTATATAAGTAAGAATTTTATTATGACAATAATAATATTGTTTTTTTATAGATGGACACCAAATTTAATTTTTGATTTTAAAATAATAAAAGATTTACTTAATTTTGGTGTATATGTTTTTGGCTCTAGCTTTTTAAATTATTTTAAAAGAAATTTAGACTATCTATTGATTGGAAAACTTCTAGGTCCAAATGCTTTAGGATATTATACTTTGGCTTATAAACTTATGCTAGTTCCTGTTCAGAAAATTGGAGGAGTGATTAATAATACTTTTCTTCCTGCTTTTTCTGAAATAAAGAGTAATAAAGTTTCTATAAAAAAATATTATCTTGATGTTTTACAGCTAATATCATTAATTACTTTCCCAATGATGGGAGGTTTATTTATTGTAGCTCCAGAATTTATTTTGACTATTTATGGCGAGGATTGGATCCCGGTAATATTTTTAATCAAAATTCTAAGTATAACTGGAGCAAGTCAATCTCTTTCAACAACTTATGGAACAATATTATTATCACAAGGTAGATCAGATATTTCATTTAAATACAATATATTCACCTTGATTTTTTTGTCAATCGCAATGTTTATTGGACTTAATTGGGGGATAATAGGAGTTGCATCTGGTGTTACTATATACAATTTAAGTGTATTTTGGATTGGTATGCATATAACAGGATCTTTAATAAATATGAGGTTGAAAGAAGTATTTCAATTTATTAAGAAACCATTTATATATACTTTATTTATGATGGTGATAGTTTATTTAACCAAAACCTATTTAGTAACTCCTAATATTAAAAAAATGTCAGTTCAATTATTTATAAATATAAACATAGGAATTATTACTTATGTAATTATATTTTTGATTTTTGATGGTAAAAAATATTTCAGTAAAATAAATAAATTAAAAAATATAGTATAATAAAAAATTGTATGATTGGAGAGATAATTAATGAATATAGATAATATCAAAATTGCAATTACAGGAATGGGATATGTCGGTTTACCATTAGCCGTGGCATTTGCTGAAAATGGAATAGATATAATAGGTTTTGACATCAATAAAGAAAAAATAAATAAATATATAAATGGTGAAGACCCAACAAATGAAATTGGTCAAGAGCGTTTAGCTAAAATATCAAACATAAAATACACATCAGATGAAAATGAGTTAAAAGAAGCAGATTTTCATATAATTGCTGTGCCTACTCCAGTAGGAAAGAACAATGTACCTGATTTAGATCCAGTAACAGGTGCAAGTAGAATAGTAGGTAGAAACCTAAAAGAAGGTTCAATTATTGTTTATGAGTCAACGGTTTATCCAGGGGTTACAGAAGAAGTTTGTGTCCCAATACTGGAAAAAGAATCAGATTTGATTTGTGGTAAAGATTTTAAGGTTGGTTATTCACCCGAGAGAGTAAATCCTGGTGATAAAATTAATACCGTAGAGACCATTGTTAAGGTGGTTTCTGGTATGGATGAGAAAAGTTTAAAAATCATTGCTAAAGTTTATGAGCGCATCATTAAAGCTGGAGTACATAGAGCACCTTCAATTAAGGTAGCTGAGGCTTCAAAAATAATTGAAAACTCTCAGCGTGATGTTAATATTGCTTTTATGAATGAATTATCTATGATTTTTGATAAAATGGATATTGATACTCAATCAGTTTTAGAAGCAGCAGGAACCAAGTGGAACTTTCTTAATTTTTATCCTGGCCTTGTGGGAGGGCATTGTATTGGTGTTGACCCTTATTATTTAACATACCGTTCTGAAGAACTTGGCTATATATCACAATTAATTTTAAATGGCCGTAGGATAAATGACCAGATGTCTAATTTTGTTGCTGAAAAAATTGTTAAGAAAATGATTGAATCTAATGTTAAGGTTAATGGTTCTAAGGTTCTTGTTATGGGACTAACTTTTAAAGAGAATGTACCTGATTTAAGAAATAGTAAAGTTGCAGATTTAATTAATAGGTTGAAAGACTATCATGTTAATGTAGAGGTGACTGATCCAATTGCTGATCCAAAAGAGGCTTTAAGGGAGCATGAAATTGAACTGCAGGATATTAATGATATTGGCAATATGGATGCTGTTGTAGTTGCTGTTAATCATAATCAGTATAAAGAAATGAAACTTGGAGAATTTAAAAAGTTTTATAGAAATGATATCAATAGGCCTGTTTTTATTGATGTTAAGTCTATTTTTGATAAGAATAAAGCTGAAAAAATGTATAATTATTGGAGAATGTAAGATATAAAATGCAAAAATTTTCATCAATTATAATTATAACTTTAAATTTGATAAATATAATGAAGCTAGATCTAAAAAGGATATAATTTAATGCATTATTTTAAGGGGGGTCTTTTTGAATTATATAGGTTATTTTGTATATCCATTACATGACGATTTTGGTGGAGCTGAAGTTAGAGCTATAGAATTTGAAAAACAATTCAATAAACTTACTAAAGAGAATAATATAGATATAAAAATTAAAAGAGTATTGAAAAAGAATGATTTAGATAATATTGAAGCTATTATTATTTATGGAGGTCATTATAAGAATCATGGTTTTTTACAATATATTAAATCAAAATATGATTTAACAATTATTACATCGAGTGTTTTTGTAAAAAATGCACCCTCCTTTTTGTATTATATATTAAGTAGAATAAAAAAAATTAAAACTACTCCTAGAATAACTTATGAAATATATAACGAATCTGACTGGATTTTTACTAATACTGAATATGAAAAAGAAGATTTAATTCATTCATTTAAATTATCTAGTGATAATATAGTAGTACTACCTAATATGATAAATCAATCTTCTATATTAAAAATGAATTATGAAAGTTATCAAGATATAGTTGAAGAAAAAAAAGTTAAAGACTCAATTATATGTGTGGGCCGTATTGAACCAATAAAAAATCAAGTATTTCTTATTGAAAGTGTATTAAAATATGATTTAGATACGCATATAATATTTATTGGTAGTAAAAACTATGAACATACTAAATACACCAAAAAGTTCAAGCATCTTATACAACAGCACCCTAATAAATTTACTTATGTCGGTAAAGTTAATCAGAATGTTTTATTTAATATCATGGATTCTTCCAAAGGTTTAATATTACCAAGTTTATTTGAAACTACTGGTAGAGTAGCTTTAGAAGCATATATTTTAGGAATTCCATTGGCGCTTTCTAATCTTCCAACCATTAAAGAGTATATTAGCAAAAAAGAAAACGTTATTTATTTTGAAAGTAAAAAATCTAAAAGCATAGTTGATGCGATTAATAAAATTAATCAAGGGACTTTAGGTAGAAGAAATTATAGGCAGAATGTATTTTACAGTTACGAGAATGGCCTAGAAAAATATATCAATTTTTTTAAGAAGGTTTTAAATTATTAGAAATATGGTTTTGGTTTTTTATAATAAAATTCAATTCAATAAATTAAAATCACAACTAGATTTAGAATAACAAATAAAATAGTTCCATTTATAATTTTTGGGATTTAAAACTGGTGGTAAATATGGAAAATAAAAAATGTACAATAGTTATATTAACTAAAGATGAAGAAAATAATCTAAAAAGAATATTTAATAATTTAAGACACTTAAATTATCCTGTTCTAGTTGTTGATTCAGGTAGTACGGATAAAACAAAAGAAGTGTGTTTAAATAATGAAGCCCTGTTTGTTTATAATGAATTTAAAAATTTTTGCCAACAAAGAAATTTCGCTCTTGAATATGTTAATACGGAATGGATTTTATTTTTAGATGCCGATGAAATCTTATCTGAAGAATTAAAGATATATCTTAATAATTTTTTGAATTCTATAGTTGGAGAGGATATATCAGCTTTTAGCTTTAATAGAAAAGCAATTGCTTTTGGGAAAAGATTAAAATATGCTTGGAGTGATTCCGTGATTAGATTACTTAGAACTAATGATTGCAAATATGATAGCGATTTATTAGTACATGAACAAGTAATAACTAATGGAAAAGTGAAAGATGTTTCTGAGGGATATATTAAACATTATACCTACAGCAACTTCAAGCAATATCTGGAGAAAATGAGATTTTATATTGAATTAGAAGGTGAAAGTTTAAAAGAAAAAGATTATTCATTACTTAATATAATTTCTAGATCCCTTTTAACTTTGTTAGATAGATTATTTTTCAAAAAATGGATTTTAGATGGGTTTTCTGGTTTGCACGCATCTTTTACTAGCTTTGTGGTAACCTTTTTATCATTATCACTTGCGAGAAGTATTAAAGAAAACGGCAATATATATTCAGCTGTGAAAACAAAGTTTCAAGATTCATAAATATTCTAATTTATAATATTTAACCTAAAATTAATATATAGTGTTTAATTAAATTTTATAGGGGGGGAAAATAGTGAAGATTGCTTTAATAACTCCTGGTTATCCTTCTGAAGCTAATAAGTACAATCTTGGATTTGTTCATACTAGAGTTAAAAATTATCAAAATAATAATGTTAGTGTTGATGTTTTTGTAACTGGGAGTGATATTCAAAAGAATAGAATATATGAGGGAGTTGAAGTTTTTCATAAAAGTTTAGACTCTATAATAGACCAATTAAATAAAAAAGATTATGATGGTGTTTTTATACATTTTATTAATGATAAATTGGCAAAATTATTATCTGAGAATAATTTTAATATCCCATTCTTAATTTGGGTTCATGGCACAGAAGCGTTGAGTTTTAGAAGGCGAATGTTTAATCTTCCAAGTGAAGGTATATTTAATTTTTTAAAATATGCTTTATGGAATTTAAAGCAGAGATTTTTTTTGAACAAATATATTGAATTATTAATAAAAAATAAAAATATAGGGTTTATATTTCCGTCTAATTGGATGATGAAAATTGCAAAAAAGGATTTATATTTAAAATTTCCTACCTATAAAATAATACCTAATCCAATTGATAATGAGGTTTTTAAATATATTCCTAAGGAAAATAAACATAGATTTAATATTATTTCCATAAAATCTTTTAGATCTTATAAATATGGCACAGATATTTTACAGAAAATAATTTTGAAATTTTTAGAAGATAATCGTTTTGAAAAATATAAACACGTTGTATCATTTGATATTTTTGGGGATGGAACTTTATTTAATAAACATACTAAAAAAATAAAAGAAAAAACAAATGTAAATATACATCGAAAATTTCTTACTCATAAAGAAATGACAACAGAATTTTCGAAAAATGGTATATTTATAAATACAACGAGGCAAGATGCTCAAGGTGTTACTATGTGTGAAGCAATGATGAGTGGATTAGTAGTTTTAAGTTCAAAAAATACAGCAATTCCAGAATTTATAGATGACAAAGTCAATGGTGTTCTTTGTAATAGCATTGATGAATTTGTAGATGAATTATACAATTTATTAGAAAATCCTTTGTTATTTAAAAGGATATCCAACAATACTCATAATAATTTGAGTAAAAGATTATCTATTAAAAACGTAATTGATGAGGAGTTGGATTTTTTAAATGACCTTATTAATAGAAAAAAATAAACTTTTTATGATATATTTAACTTCTATAATATTAACCTGGAGTTTGTTTCCATATCTTTCTGATTTTTTAGCTATTTTAATATTATTCAGATATATTTTTTTAGTAAAAAAAATACCTAAGAAAATATTTTTTTGGATTTTGTTTTGTCTTTCTATTTTGCTTTCCGCAATTTTATCCTTAAATATAAGCAATTTAATATTTGTAATAAGATATTCATTGCATTCATTAGTAGTAATATTATTATTTTTTAATCTATCCAAAAAGAACATAATTAAAATACTTACTTTTTTACAATATATTGTTTTACCTATTGCTTTAATATATGTATATTATTTAAGTATACAAGATCCTCATAATTTATATACTTTAGGATATGGCCTCTTTTCAGGTGCTAAAAATCATTTTGGTTATTTTATTATAGGTAACTACTTTACTATATTATTACTTACTGATAACTTTTCTTATAGATTTAAATTTTTAACTCTAATAACTTTAATTGAAATTAATTATACACATTCTTTGACTGCTTTTATTAGTTTTACTGCTGCAATTTTAGTTTTTGTTTTATACAAGTTGAAGAACAAAAAATGGTTTTTTGGCATAGTTGGAGTTGCTATTCTTTTGTTAATAATTAGTTTTTCATTTATCAATTTTTCCTTTTTAGATTCAAACATTTTTCAAGGAACGGAAATTAATTACTTTATAAATCGGACATTAAATATTCAAAATGACGCTTCTTGGAATATTAGATCTAATTATTTATTTAAAAAATTTAATAACAAGTTCCAGAGAAGTCATATAATAAATCTATTCTTTGGATATGGAAATTTTAAAAACTTTCAAAGAGAACATCCCTTCGACAATTCTTATTTTGCTGTATTATTGGGTGGTGGGCTTTTTTTAATAGTTGTTTTAATATTATTAATAACAAGAAACTTTTTATGGTTAAAAAACAAACATAAATTAATTTATCTTTTTATTTTTGCATTATATACATTATTGTATTTTGCTTCAGCTAATATACTTTTTGAAATACAAAACATTTATCCAATGATCATGTTGTTTTTTGGTAAAGATTTTATAAATTATCATGATAGATACCAAAGCAAACAATATAAGAGCTTGAAATAGTTGCAATTTTTCCTATACAGCCTCCAGTTTTTAAGAGATAATCAATCTATAATTGCTTGATTTTATTTTTCAAAAAGATTGGAATAACAAGTTTCAATATTAAATTTTCAAGCCCTTTTTTGTCTTATATTAATATGTTTTTTCTCAGTCATAAAAATGCTAGAATTTAAGTTTTAATATCTTGCCGTATAGGTTGTTTTAACATTGAATATTGATTATTTAAAAACATCTATTAATTTTCTTTCCTTGTCGGTTTTTACTAGCATTATATAATGCAGTGAAGTAATCTGAAATATAAAATAATTAATAATTTAAATTAGAAAGGAAGGTTTTATGAAAGTAATTGTAGATGGAAGAACGATTAATAATAATATGACTGGAGTTGGTAAATTTAGTTATAACACTATAAGGATGATGGCAAAATTAAGAAAAGATATGAAGTTTTTTGTACTTAGCAATAGGAGTATTTATCCATTTGATATGGATAATGTTGAAGAAATTGTTGTTGGGAATTTAATTTCAGAGCAAAATACATTAAATAAGATTTTTTCTCCGATGTGGATAAATACTTTTTTTAGAAAAAAAATTAATATATTAAATCCTGATATATTATTTTATCCAAATTTTGTAATGCCAATTATTAATAATTATAAATCTAAATCAGTTGCTGTTATACATGATGTAATTCATAAGTCATATCCAAAAAGCCATAGTTTAATTTATAAAAAATATCTAAATTTTGTAATAAATAACACAGTCAAAAAAGCAGATATAATAACTACTCCATCTAAACATAGTAAAAAAGAAATATCAAAATATTATGATTGTAAGGAAAATGAAATTAGAGTAACACCACTTGGTATACATAAAAAACAAAATAATTATATTGAGTTAGACTTTGATTTTCCTTATATACTTTTAGTTGGAACTCATTCTCCTAGGAAAAATTTGAAAGTTGTATATAAAGCATGGAAAAAGCTAAAAAATGATTTTTCAGATCTAAAATTAGTAGTAGTTGGTAAAGAAGGTTTTTTTTCAGATTTGGTAGATAAAAAGGGTGTTATTTTTACCGGTTATGTTTCTGAAAAAAAGTTAGATGCTCTTTATAAAAACGCAGTAGTTTTTTGTTTCCCTTCTTTATATGAAGGCTTTGGTATGCCAATTCTTGAAGCTTTATCTCATGGGACTCCAGTAATTAGCGCAAATAATTCTTCTTTACCAGAAGTTTTAGGTGATGCGGGTATATTAGTTGATGCAAATAATATAGAGGAGTGGGAAAAGGGAATTCACAAAATAATTTCAGATAATAAATTTAGAAACAAACTAGTTAATAGAGCTTTACAAAGAGCTGATATATTTTCTTGGAAAAAAACAGCAGAAAAGTACATAAATATTTTTGAGGAGTTAATTTAAATTATGAAAGTTTTATATGCAACTTTAAGACCACCTTATTCTACCTACAAAGGCGACCAATTAATTGCTTATAATCAAATAGAAAAAATGGGGGAAAATATTGAAATAGATCTTTTAACATTTATTAACAACAAAGAAGAAAAACAAAAATTAAAAAATGAATTAGGTAATCATTGCAATAATATATTTACTATGGAATTATATAATAAT
>Ga0208033_10057_pt1 | contig 24159 bp, 22 predicted proteins | sample Shrwel1BS1Day87_FD_187539 | JGI IMG/M metagenome (GOLD analysis project Ga0208033, IMG submission 187539) | Subsurface microbial communities from deep shales in Ohio, USA - Utica-3 well 1 S-1-Day87 (SPAdes) (version 2) ... | reverse complement strand
AGTTTAGATCTTGTACTTACTTCTTTTGGAACGACATTAGATTCTGCGGGTACCAGCAGAACATCATCAAAAGTCAAGCCTTCTTTAATTATTTTTTCCATAACCAACCTCCTAGATTTTTGTGAAAATTAATACTTAAAATTATGAACTAAGAACTACTTAATACATTTATATTTGTATGTAATAAAATGAGATAAATGGATAATTATTATGTAAAACAACTATCTAATATTTTAAGTATTTTAACAAAGTACTGGCGAAATGTCAAGCAGAAGAAACGTACACGCACCGTGAACCACCCGATTTATGTCGAAATATAGTTTTTAATTTTTACTAATAATAAAGCAAAAAGCCCCTCAAAAAGGGACTTCTCTGTCTTATCTGCCTTGCGTAATAAAAACAGCGACAAGATCCGACAGGTTCACGGTGCGTGTACATAAATTTTTTATAATTCTCTTCTTCCTTCTAAAGCTTTGGAAAGAGTTACCTCATCTGCATATTCTAAATCTCCGCCAACAGGAATTCCATGTGCTATTCGAGTTACTTTTACCCCTAAGGGTTTAATCAGTTTAGCAAGATACATTGCAGTAGCATCACCCTCTGCATTAGGATCAGTTGCCACTATGACTTCTGTAACTTTATCTTTTTCTAAGCGGGGAATTAAAGACCTAATTTTTATTTCATCTGGTCCGATTCCATCCATCGGCGAAATAGCACCATGCAGCACATGATAAAGACCTTTATATTCACCTGTCTTTTCCATTGCTACAACATCACGAGGACTTTCTACCACACAAATTGAAGTTCTATCCCTCTCGTCAGATTGACAGAAAGTACAGGTATCACCCTCAGTTAAATGATTACAGTTAGAACAGTAATTGATTTTCTCGCGCGCTTCAATTAATGCCTCTGCTAAATTTTTGACATCATTTTTAGGCTGGCCCAGTATATAAAAAGAAAGACGGCGAGCAGTTTTAGGCCCTATTCCAGGCAGTTTACTCAGCTCGCCGATCAATTTTCCCATTGGTTTAGGATATGGATTCATTAAGGCATTCCTGGTAGATTCATTCCACCAGTTACTTTACCCATTTCATCATTTACCATTTCCTGAATTTCGCGCATACCCTGATTCACAGCAGCCAGCACTAAATCTTCTAACATTTCTACGTCATCTGGATCAACTACTTCAGGATCAATCTGTAGATCAACAATTTCTTGTTTTCCATTAACTACTACCTTAACAGCTCCACCACCTGAAGTCGCCTCAAGTGTCTTTTCCTCTAGTTCTTCCTGCATTTTAGCCATTTTAGCCTGCATCTTTTGTGCTTGTTTCATCATTTTTTGCATATTCATTTTAATTTCCTCCTCTATTTTCCAAAATTGATTGGTCAACTTCAATGATTTCGCCAGAAAAAATTCTGGCCACATTATCTATATCTAAATCACCGGCAAGCTCATTGTTGTTGTTTTCAAATTGAGAAGCTGGTGTTTTAGTGTCTAAATCATTTTTAGCTGGATGAGCATCATCTGCCCGATTTTTTTGCTCATTAGTGTCTCTAACTTTATTATCCATTTTCTTTGTTTTTTCAGAACTACTTTCCTCAACTAAATCAACATTATTTTTTTTGTTATTATTTAGTTTGTCATTTAGTTTATTATTGGGTTTTTCATTTGTTTTGTCATTTAGCTCTTTTTTTTTAGCACCAAGTTGAAATTCTAATTCTACAGCCTCATTTAAAACATTTCTTAAAACTCCAGAAATTAATGTTTTATTGGTAGCAGCACCTTTATAATGAAATTTTTTGCTTTCAGGAAAAGAAACAATAACTGTTTTGTTTTCTACAGCTGTTGGAGCTCCTTCTCTTAAAAGAGCCTGTACAGAAACATCAAGCTGTCGAATTTCATTTAAAATTTTAGCCCAGTTTTCTTTAACATCTTTAAGACTTAGATTACTGCTATTTGCGGTATCTTTTACTGTATCTTTTGCTATAATATTTTTTTTATGCTCATCTTTTTCATTTTTAGATTCTTTTTTTTCTGCTGTTTCTACTTTGCTTTTTGATTTCTTGTCTTGATTATTGCTAGCTGCAGCTTCCGGTTTTTTAAGATCAAGCTCTTTTTTTAAACTAGATTTATTGCTGTCATTTAACATATTATCTAATTTAAACTCAAGCTCTGAAAGCCTTGCTTCTAAACTGCTACTACTATCTCTACTACTTAATTTTATAACACTTATCTCCAATTGTAAACGAGGTCTTGCACTTGAACGTAATTTTTCTTTTAAAGATGCAAATTCATCAATGATATTTGTTATTTCTTTAGTACTTAAATTTGCAGCTACAGAAGCAATTTCTTCTAAATAACTGCGTGAATATTCGAGAATGCCAGAATCAATACCACATTCTTTAATTAAAAGTAATTCCCGACAGTATTCTATTAATTCATCACTAAATCTTTCTATTCCAAGTCCAGATTCTAACTGTTTATTCAACATCTCTAAAGCATTCTGACTTTCTTTTTTGCTTAAATAAACTAAAAACTGCTTTAAATCTGATTTGTTAATTCTACCCAGCATTCTGGTAATTTCTTCAGCACTTAGCTGGCCATCACTAAAAGAAATAGCCTGATCTAAAAGACTAATTGCATCTCGCATTCCACCTCGAGCACTACGTGCTAAGATATCAAGCGCCTCTTTTTCAATTTCATAACCCTCTGCATCTGAAATATATTTCAAACGCTTTTTAAGGTTAGTTAAGGTTAATAATGTAAAGTCAAAACGCTGACAGCGTGACATAATAGTTGTAATAACCTCATGGGGCTCAGTTGTTGCCAAAATAAAGATTACACTTTCTGGAGGTTCTTCCAATGTTTTTAAAAGAGCATTAAAAGCACCTTTGGTTAACATATGAACTTCATCTATAATGTAGACTTTATATTTGCCTTCACCAGGATAAAATTTCACCTTTTCTCTCAGTTCCCTAATCTCATCAATACCCCGATTAGAAGCAGCATCAATCTCAATTACATCAAGAGAGTTACCTTTTTCTATACGCTGACAGGAATTGCACTCACCACAAGGTTCAAAATCTGCAGTAGGGTTAGCACAATTAAGTGATTTAGCAAAGACTTTTGCCGCGGAAGTTTTACCGGTCCCTCGAGGTCCAGCAAACAGATAGGCATGTGCTACTCTATCATTTTTTAAAGCATTTTTTAAAGTTTGTTTAACCTGATCCTGTCCAATCAGATCATTGAAATTTTCTGGCCTATATTTTCGATACAGAGAGAGAAAGGACATGTTTTTCACCTCTAAAATAGTATTATATAACAAAAACACCCTATTCCGGGTGTTTTAAAAAAATTGGCCGCACACCGTGCTTCGAAGATTTTCTCCCAGGCGTTACCCTGACAGTTAGCTCGAACCAGGCACCCTCGCGGCACATGAAGCGGCTTGTTTACCGCTGCTTCCTCCCGGACCTGACGGGGTTCACAAGACTTCATTGCGCGAGACCCAATTGTCAACACTACTTATCAGGGCCAGACCCTGAAAGAAAAAATCCTCAGCCACGGCTTCAATCCTGCTATAGCGGTTTGCAGGTTATAGGGCACCGCTACCGCCCCATTTAGTACGGCCAAACATTAGTAAAAATTTATAAAATTTTTAATGGCGGAGAGGGAGGGATTCGAACCCTCGGTAGGTGAAAGCCTACACCCGCTTTCCAGGCGGGCCCCTTAAGCCAGACTCGGACACCTCTCCGTAATCTCTACTTTGAAAATTTATATATAATCTATGAATGATATAAATAATAAAATATAATGGCGGAAGGAGAGGGATTCGAACCCTCGAGACAGTGAAACTGTCTACTTGATTTCGAGTCAAGCGGTTTCAGCCAGACTCACCCATCCTTCCGTTCTCTTAAATCACGGAAAAAATCTTTTAAAAGCTGAGCTGCTTCTTTTTCCATTACACCTGCCTCAACTTCTACCTGATGATTAAAACGCTCATCATTTAATAGTTGATAAAGGCTATTAACAGCTCCCGCTTTGGGATCACTGGCTCCATAAACAAGACGTTTGATTCGCGACTGTAAAATTGCTCCTGCACACATTGGGCAGGGTTCTAAAGTCACATAAAGCTGGCAATCTTCCAAGCGCCAGCTAGCCTCATTTTTGGCAGCTTCTTTTAGAGCAATCATTTCGGCATGAGAAGTCGGATCCTGAGTTTGCTCCCGGAGATTAAACCCACGGCCAACAACTTGGTCATTACAGATAACAACTGCACCAATTGGAACTTCAGCTCTTTGATAAGCCTTCCTGGCTTCTGCCAGGGCCATCTTCATATATTTTATATCATTTTCCATAGAATATCTCCTGAAAATCAAAAGTTAAAAAAATTTAAAATGGCGCACCCGAGAGGAGTCGAACCCCTAGCCTTCTGATCCGTAGTCAGACGCTCTATCCAGTTGAGCTACGGGCGCACAGTAAAATTATTGTTATATCGGGATCTCTCCCTTTTCTTAAACCCCCTTTTTTTGGGGTTAAGACCGTGAAAAACCAGCTAGTGAACGACTGATTGTTTCAGACGACGATTATTATTATAACAGTATATAGGGTCCTCGTCAAGGACTTTTTGAAATAAATTAGCATTGATTGATCTAACAGCACGTGTGAACTGTTATGAATTAAAACCCAGGCGATTTAACACGAGTTAGAAAGGTAAATCATCAGAAAAAAAGTCATCCTGATAAGCTTCAGCTTCATCAAAATCATCCAAATATTCTTCGTACTCTTCTTCTGTCATTGATGCAATTTTTTCCACCAGTTGATCATCTTCCTTTCTTATTCTTTCTAATTCCTCAAATTCTTCTATAACTGATTTCGCCGCTTCCTTTACTTTTTTAGAATCATCATTTAAATATTTATTAAGCTGCTTTTTATTATTTCTAGATAAGTTCACAAAACGGGTCATACTGTAAATTTTATTGATTTTTATTTGTTCATCCTGCTCTGTAGATGATTTTTTAGAACATTTTTTGCATATATGTCGACTGTGACCTTTGCCAGAAAACTTTTCATTAGGAAGCACACTTGCACATACTACACAGTAATGACCATTTCTTTTTTTGCCCATTAATTATTCAACTCCCTATACTTCATAGACTTAGAAAAATTATGATCTAATCTGTTCTCTCTGTTCATTAATTATTCTTACCTTTTCTTCTATTTCATTATAAATATTAATATCTTCTTCAATTTTTAGTGTAACTGCGAGTGCGTAAGGAATTTCAAAATCATTCTTATTTAATTCATTTGTTTTATCATAGCAGTTAACACTAACTTCTATGTTATCACTCTCATAATAAACACTGGCTTTATCACCTGTTAGAATTTCATGCTGAAGTGTACCTCTCATTACAGCTTTCCAATCCACCTGGCTTCTCCCCAATAATAATTTGTCTTGTGGTGGTTTGAAATATAATTTAGCCAGTCGATAATTTTTATACTGAGATTTAATTGGACTGAACCAGGCCAGAGTAATAATTAGATTTCGCGGAATAACTTTACTTTCAAGACTTTCAGGCAAAGGAAAAATATATTTATGCCCCTCCTCAGCCTTGATTTTTGATGTGGTAAATAAAGTAACCTGTCTTTCAGTGCAGCCATATATTTGCTCTGGATTAATAAAACCATAACCCAAAAACTTTTGTGCATGTTTTCTAAAATAACTAACATTTACTTCTTGAGACAATGTTTCTTCCAATAATTTATATCCATTATTCCAGTCTGCATAATGAACTAGCAGACATTTTATTAATGCTGTAATCTCATCATCTGGTATATTAATAAACTCTTCATTGGTTTTTAATAACTCATATAATTCAGCTGCTTTATGAGTTGCCAGAGCATTAGCATTGCTCGTACCAGTAGTATAAGCAAAATTATTTAGCCCCGGACTTGATCCAGGAAAAGCAACTTTTAAACCCGGTGGTTTATAAACCGAAAAGTTAGGAGTAAATCTATAATTTCCTCCCGGCACATAATTTTTATTATATATCTGTCTTCCACCCGGTAATAAAATATCAGGTTTAACTGTTCTATTATAACCTAAGCCAAAGCGCGAAATAGGACTGGGTAAATCATTATACTCTTCAAAAAAATCGGCATGAATATGACTATTTAAAGAAAACTCACTATAATCTTTATGCTGAGCTCCAACAGTAATTGAATTTATTGACTCCGCAGGTGACAAAATTTTACTGTTTCTTAAATTTTCATTTATATTTTTTAATAAACTGTCCTTTGTGTATTCTCCCTCTTCGAAATCAAAATTCTCAATTTTATTACCGGCACTAACCATAAAAAGAACTTTATATTTCCATGAAAGCCAGTCTAGTAGCCTGGCCAAAGAACTCATTTTATCTAAATATGGACGATATTTATCACCAATGGAAAAATTAATGATTTTAATTTCAGAAGCTACACCATCATTTTCTTCTTCGAATAATCTTTTTACGGCCTGGTAAATTCTTTTTATAAATAATTTATCTTCAGGTATAGTTTCTCTTATTTGATCATTAAAGTCATTTTCTAAGTCTGGCTTTAATATTGGTCTAACATAAATAGGCCTTTCATGTTTAAGAAAAGAATTATTTAAATCCCCATTTAAAATCAAAGAAGCCATACTTGTACCATGTAATCTATATTTAGCCAGATAGTTATTCTCAAAATCTTCAGGGTCATCAATAATTAATTTGTTTTTTATAGATTGATGATTTTGCAAAGGTAAACCATCAAATAAAGCAACTACTGGCTCCATATCAGTTTGTTCTGTAGTACCAATATTGTCCGTATCTAGTTGTTCCAATTCTTCGAAATGAAATTTATAATCCGCCTGCGGAAGTGGGTTGAAAAACATTACAGATTCAGACTTTAAAACTTTATTATCTTTATTTTGTTTAAAATCAGCAACAAATTTTTTGGCTGAATCAGCAGGGAGTTCTGCTAAAAGAGCATGATATTTAATCTCTTCAATTAAAGCTGAATCAATAACCTCTCCCTCAAACTCTTCAATTTTACTTCTAAAATCAGATTCAATTAACTTTTGTTTCTCCCGATCATTATTAAACCAGAATTCTATTTCGAACTTAACTGAATCTTGATATTCTAAATCTTCTTTCCATCTTTCTAAAAGACCTGTATCTTCAAGTCTATCCGTCACATCCCAAGTTCTAATATCATTTAAATGATAAAAAATCTCTCTCCAGCCTTTTTGACCATCTGGAATTTCTTCATTATTATTAAACTTATCCCACAACTTAAGTAATTCATTAAGAGCAGTCTTATTTGTTAAAAGCATATATAACTTACATTTTAACTCCTTACCTGAAGGAGCGCTATCTTTATAAAATTCTTCATTTTCTTCAATACTCTCTGAAATAGAATCTACCAACCAGCTAAACCCTTGAGTATTTTTCACTGCTGTATGAAAATTACTGACGCTGCCTACAGTTTCTAATACCAGAACCATATCCGGGTCTAATCCAGCAGTCTCATCTTTTATTTCAGCAAGCCTTGACTCCATTGTTCGCGTCAGCTCTCTCATGGGACCATCAAATTTATCTTTTTGTTGTTTGCGTGAAGGAGATTTAATAGTATTTCTTCCACCATTTAACTTTTCGCGTCCAATAGTTATATAATCAGGAAAAGGGATATACTTTTTCTGGGGCAAGTTGGTTTCCTCCAATCACTTACTCATTCATCTTATTATTCCACTGCTCTAATCTTTCTTTAATTATACTTTTAAGGGAACTACCACTTAAGATTAATCTTCTATAAACATCAAGACCAAATTGTTCTATCTCTGCAAAACTTAGCCCAAATAGTTTATCTGCTAGAATGTCCTTATCAAATTTCAAATTGGTATTGATACTTTTTTCAAATTTATTAAACCATTTAATAATGTCTTTTTTGGAAGGATAATCTAACTCAAGTTTAATTTGAAATCGGCGCCAGACAGCCCTGTCCAATAATTCTGGATGGTTAGTCGCAGTCACAACAACTACATTACTTGGTAAATCATCCACCTGCATTAATAAAGAACTGACCACCCTTTTAATTTCTCCTGACTCTCTGGAATCCCCTCTTTCTTTACCCAGTACATCAAACTCATCAAAGAATAATACACAATTTCTTTTGCTGACAAATTCAAATAATTCATCAATTTTCTTAGCTGTTTCTCCCAGATAGCTGCTTATAAGCTGTTCATAAGAAACTATAAATAGGGGGATCATTAGTTCTTCGGCAATTGCTTCTGCTAAAGAAGTTTTTCCATTTCCAGGCGGGCCCACCAAAAGCACTCTGTGTCTTGGTTCCACATTGTTGGCTCTTAATATATCAGCCTTCTGCTGTTCCTCAATCAGTTCATCACAAATATTTAATGTTTTGTTATTTAATATTAAATCTTCGAAAGTAAATCGAGGAATTCTTTCTATTAAAGCTTTATTTTTAGCATTTTTATTTTTAAGATAATAGGTATTATTTTTATTATTAGAAGTGCCCTTATTCTTGTTTTTGAACTTTTCTTCGATCCTTGAAGCCAGAATATGGTGGTCTTTGGCTTTTTCTTCCGAAATAATAGCTCTGGTAGTTCTTTCAAACAAGCTTTTATCTCCAGACATCCCAGCCTGAACTAGTTTTAAAACTAAATCACCTCTAGCCATCTTATAACACCTCCAGATAGTTATAATTTTATAGACTTATATTCATTATATATTATATTATTTCTATGGCAAATAGTTTTATCCTGCAAATTAAGGTCAATTCTTCAAACATTTCAATATATGTATATCAAATTATTTCCCAAAGTAAACTTATTCTTGTCTAAAAATATTCTATAAACCAGGCAACAGTTTTGTTCAAAAAAATATTATCTGTTACCTGGCCTCATAAAAACTAGTTTTTACAACCATCTTTCTTGCATGTTATTCTTGAGCTTGTATTTGCCCAATGACTTGGTTTTTTTCTAGTATCAACTCCACAACCAGTCTTTCCACCTTTTATACCCTTGTGTACTACTCCAGTATCTATATGTTTAACAGCCAAAAATATCACCTCCTCACATCGATAATAATTATATAAACTATATTCCTATAAATAACTATTCACACTTACTCAGCCCTCTTGTCATCCATCTCTTTAACAACAGGATTTCTCAAGATCTTTTCTTTATGAATCTGTTTTAAAGATTTATAAGCTTTTTTCAATTCAGGACTAAAGTCTACTCGATCATTTTCATGACTTAACCTAACTACTTCTCCTTCCATAGTTGATGGTTTATGAGGATTTAACTTTTCTATTTTTTCTAAATTTTTTTCAAGTCCGTATGTTTAAAGATACCTTCTCTTACAGCATATGTTAAGTTTAAACCAGGTATAATTTTACCATTGATTTTAACCCCATGATATAATCTCTCAAAAACCCAAACACTTTGAACATTATGTGAAAACCCGTCTATTTCCTCTACTTTACTATTTAAAACTCTTTCACCTGCATGACCAAGCAGATAAATTTTCTGTTTCCCCATTCTACTTTATCTTCATTTGCAAATAAACTGTCTGGCATCTTAATTTTTCCTCTCACAACTAAAATTAAAATTTATTCATAATTATCTATATAATTTTCCATCTCTTTTATAACTTCTTTTTCAAAATCTGGTATAAGCTTATTCAAATTAAACTTATCTGATTCTTGATTATTTTTTTCTTTTCTTCCTTCAAGTTCGAGTGTGGTAATATAAATAATACCAGATAATCTAAAAACAGAATCAATAAAAACATCTCTAGGAGATGAATCTTCTGATTTTTTATAGTCACTTAAATTATTACACCTATCTGCAAATGATTGCTTATCAAAATCTATAAAATCAGCAGAATGAGCAAAGTCATTTCTTATACTCCTTATCCAATTTAACTTTTGTTTGTCTTATTACTAATTAGACCAAGCATAAAAGCTAAATCAATTTTTGAAGAAAAAGATGTTAAAAACCCGTTATAGTCATTAAAAGGGTCATTTTTTAAAGATGAATTTTCAACAAATAATTTTTTTAATAAGTTTTCAAGACTATTTTCAAGATATGCAGCAGCCATGAGAGCAACTCCTCTATCAGTTTCTCTCAATAATATGAACTTAAATTTGAAAACATCTTCTGTAACAAAACTTATCAAATGATCTAAATTATTTTCTTTTAGTATTTTAGCAACTATTTCTTCAAACATTTCGGATTGATCAATACCTTTAATCTCTAAAAAACTCTCACTTAAAGTAAAATAAAGATCATTAATTGAACTTTTATTCATTTTTACCATCTCCAAAATAGCTAAGTTTAATCCTATTATTCTATATTAACTTAAATCAATAATAAAACCTCACAGAACAAAATTAGTTATCTACTTATCCATTCCCATTTATTATTTTTATTTTGAGTTGGTGGCAATTTACCATCAGAAGGATCAATAGTTACCTGCCGAGCTTTTCTTATTTTACCGCCTCTGGGGCCTCTTTCAATATATTCTCCTGATTTCTTTGGCTTTTCACCTGGCTTTTGAAGCTTTGACATATTATCACTTCCTATAATTTTTAATAATTCTGTGAGGCCAATATTAGTTTTATTCTCCATTCAAACTTCGATAAAGATCAATAATAATTAATTCCATTAGCTGCTCCTTGAAGTCTTTATCATTGAGAATCTTCCCATAAAACTCAGTATTCTCATTATAAGATTCAACAACTGTATCGGTAAACTTCTTCTTAACAGCAATCTTGAAATCCTCTAAGCTATTAGCCTGAGCTCTTTTCTTCAAGTCATCATCATTTTTTAGCTTATTAGTCATTTGCTCGGTAGCAACTTTAGCTGATTCTGAGAAATCAGTCTGGAATTTTTCATTCAATCTCTCAATAATCACACTCAAATACTCTTTTTCTTCCTCGTGATAGCTGCCACTGCCAAGAGATGGTCCCGTAAGTTCTTCTTCACCAATTAATCCTATACTCTGCTGACCTTTATTCTCAAGCTGATAGTATTCCAATACAACTTTATCAGAAATATCTACATTACCAGGGGTTTCAATATCAATCCTTTTAAGCAGGAATCTTAAATAGATATTCATCTTGTGCAGCTCAGCATCTTTGATAGGATGAACCTGCAGCACTAAATTATAGAGGTTGATAAATCGCTTCATCTTAGATCTAAATTCTAATTTATCTTCCTTAGACAACTCTCTAATTCTATCTGCACTGTGTGATAAAGCATTATCACCAGCTGCTATTATTTCTTCTGTAGAATCATTATCATAATAGCATTGAGCAAAATCATCAATATCATCTTTATTAATCAACATTGAATCCATTATCTCATCATAAAGAGTGTACATTTCATTAGGATTTATATTATCTGAGTCCAGTCTTGTTACATCATAATATGGTTCAAATGCATTCTTAATATCATCAGCTTCATTAACAAAATCAAGGACAAAGGTATCTTCTTTAATCCCTTTATATGTCCTATTTAAACGGGACAAAGTCTGGACTGCATTAACACCTCGCAATCGCTTATCAACAAACATGGTGTGCAGTTTTGGCTGGTCAAAGCCAGTCTGATATTTATTCGCAACTAAAAGGATCTGATATTCATCTTTATCAAATTCTTTAGCTGTTTCAGATTCTGGTATGCCGTCATTCATCTTAGGCTCGGTATATTCAAAACCATCATCTTTGACTGTACCTGAGAAAGCGACCAGACTTTTTAAATTCTTGTAGCCTTTTTCTCTAATGTATTTATCAAAAGCCTTCTTATATCTCACTGCATGCAGACGAGAAGAGGTAACCAGCATTGCTTTAGCTTCTCCACCAATTTTGTGCATTGTCTTATCACGGAAGTGCTCAATCATAATTTCTGTTTTCTGTGATATATTGTGAGGATGAAGGCTTACAAATCTAGCAATCTCTTTTGAGGTTCTGGATTTCTCAAATTCAGGATCATCTTTAATCTTTTTATTAACCCGATAATAAGTTTTGTAGGTCATATAGTTTTCTAAAACATCTAAAATAAAACCTTCTTCTATTGCCTGCCTCATTGAATAGACATGAAACGGCTCCCTTTTACCTACCTTATTAGTAGAACCAAAGAGTTCTAGTGTCGAAGATTTAGGTGTAGCTGTAAAACCAAAGAAGCTCAAGGAATCTAGACTCTGAACCCGCATTAGTTCTTTATTGATCTTATCCTCAACATCATCAGAATTCATTTCTGCCTGTCTATCCAATTCAGCTGCTTCTTCTAAGGATAGGGATTCTTTTAAAGCTAATATATTTTTACCACTGGTAGAAGAATGAGCCTCATCAATCACAATTGCAAAGTTTTTGTCTTTAGTATCTGATACCTTATCCAGGATAAAAGGAAACTTCTGGATTGTACTGATAATAATATTGGTACCTGAATTTAATTCATCAGCTAATTGATGTGAATCTTTTTTGATGGGAGCTACTACACCCAGCTTATGATCTATCTGATAGATAGTTTCCTGCAGCTGTTGGTCTAAAGAAACTCTGTCGGTAACAACTATTACACTGCTAAAAATAGGGTTATTCTCTCTATCATGTAAACTAGACAGTCTATGAGCTAACCAAGTGATTGAATAGGTTTTACCTGAGCCTGCACTATGCTGAATCAAATATTTGTGGCCAGCTTTCTTTTCCTTAACATCATTCAGTATTTGAGAAACGGCATCTAACTGATGGTAACGGGGGAATATTAGCTTCTCATCTTGATGAAGATTACCCTGCTCATCAATATCTTCTTCTAGATCAATGAAGACAAATTTCTGCAGAATCTCTAAAAGCTGATCTTTTTTAAAAATATCCTCCCAGAGATAATGAGTTTTAAGTTTACCTTCAACCTCAGGATTGCCACCTCTTTTAGATTTGCCTCTACCTTTACCTTTGTTAAAAGGAAGGAAGAAAGTGTCTTTTCCATTAAGTTCAGTTGTCATATAGACCTCATCTTTATCAACAGCAAAGTTTACTATAGCTCGCTGCTTAAATCTAAATAATTTTTCATTAGGAGATCTGGTATTTTTATATTGATAGATAGCATTCTTATAATTTTGACCTGTATCCTGATTTTTTAGTTCCATGGTTATGATAGGTAATCCATTTAAAAAGAGAACAATATCAATTCTTTTCTCATCCTGATAAATTAATTCATCAATCACGGAAAAGATGTTCTGATTGTATAGTTTATTTAATTTTTCATTGAAGTCTGTCGGGGGCTTAAAATATGCTAAGTCCAATTTCTTACCATAATCTTTAATACCATGTTTTATTACATCAATCATACTTCTCCTGGCCAATTCTTCATTTAATCTTTTAACTATTTTCTGTTTATACTCAGGTCCATAAATATTCTTTAGTTCCTGCATAGTCTTTTTCTGAGTTGTTTCCAGGAATTCAAATAACATTTCTGTATCTAAAACATGATATTTGTCATAGTTTAAATTGCTACTTTCAAGATAATCATTCTCATTAATCAGATATTCTTTAATCAACTGCTGAAAGGCGTTCTCTTTTAGTTTCTCTGGAGTTATTGTGCTCAACAAATTCTTCTCCCCCTTCTAATTCACAATCTCTTAAATCAATCTTACCAGTAACTGCTTCAAAGATCAGAGACTTCTTATATTCTTTATATTTTTCTATTGATTCTTTTGTTTTTTGAATGAGAATGTCGATTTGAGTCGTTATCTCATCTAAGAATTTAACTATCAATTCTTGGATTTCTAAATCCATAAATACAATATATGTCCTACTGACATTAGTTATTGATACCCTTTTTAACGCAGCTCCTTTTGAATACATATTTAATTGGTTTTGATAAGAATTACTCTTTAAGAAATAATTCAAAAACTTTGAGTTTATCTCTTTTTTTGGCCTCAAGATTATTAGAGAAGAAGCAATAACAAAGTCATGATTTTCTTCAATAATAACTGTCTCACCAATAGTTCCATCTTTACTTAATAAAACATCATTTTTAACTGGTTTACACCCATTTCTTACTAAATTTCTATAACTCTTTTTAGAAGTTTTTAAACAGTTTTCAAAATCAATTTTATTTTTATCTAAATCAGTTACTGAAATAAAATCATATACACCATTTTCTGTATCTGGAGAGACATGAGCTCCATCAGTTATATTTTTCATCTTTAATTTAATTTTACTTATATCAAAAAAGTTAGATATCTTACCGATTATTTTTATACCACTATCTTTTATTTCAATTTGATCAACTAATTCTCCATCTTCATCGATGTATTTATTTCTTAATTTACCTTTAGTTACAGCTTCAGTTATAACTGATTTTTTATATTTTTCAAGATGGTCTATAAGGGTTTCTTTTTTGTTTATTATCTCATCAATTTTAGCTGTTTTTTGGTCGAGGAATGATGCTATTTTTTGTTGTTCGGATTTTGGAGGTAAAAATACAACGACATTTTTAAAGTCATCTAATCCAAGCGTCATCCGAGTTGTACCACTGGCTTTCATTTCAAAATATCTTAATACATAATAATTGTTAAAAAGGTATTTTTTATAATTTAAATCAACTTTTTTTTCAAATTCCATACGTACTAAATGATAACTATACAAAGTATTAGGCAATTTTTCTTTAATAATAGCAGAATGCCCAATATCATCTGCAGTTTCAGAGCTTGGAGTGAACAAAACATCTCCAACTTTTAACTTATTTTTTACTAATTGATTTTTATTAGCTGAAACTAACATATAATCATCTTTATATTTTATTTCTTTACTCTTGTTTCCATAAACATCAGTATAATTAATTAAATTCACTTTTTTCTCATCTTCATTTATTTTCTTATTTACTCCACTTGTACTAAAAAAACCTAATCTTCTAGCTTTAAAACTTTTCCAATCCTTTGGTATCTTACCAATCCACTCAACCCCACTATCCTTATATTCATCATATCTCTTATATTCTCTCATTATGACCACTACCCTAAAACTTTCTGCATAATCTCATTTATTTCTGCTTCCAATTCTTCTATATCTTCCTTAATCTCCTGAGAAGGATCTAACTCTTCAAACTCATAAAAATATCTAGTAAATGGTATCTCATAGCCAACTCTAGTATAGGAGTAATCTACCCACGCTTCTGGTACATGTGGTTTAACTTCATTTTCAAAATAAGCTGTGATATTTTCTTTTTCTTTCTCCACAAAATCAGAGTAATCCTGCTTATATTCTTCTACCTTATGACTGAAAGGAATCCTCTCATAATCACGAAGATCAGTATCTGATTCTATCTTACCTCGCTTTTTACAGTAGTCAGCAGTTTCATCTCTTTTAGCAAGACCATTTCTGATAGCTTTCATTAAGGAACGCTTTAAATCTAAATCACCTAAAATATCTTTAAGCACTTCTTTAAATTCTTTTCTATTTTTCCAGACTTTATCCTGATTAATATGCTCTCTTAATCTATTTAAAATTTTCTCCTGCAGCTTCTTACCTTCTTCCAGCTTTTCTAACTTCTTTTTATCCTTAGATTTAAACTCAGGAGCTTCCGATAATTTTTTCAGCTTCTTATATTTTTCTTCATCAAATAATTTTGAAAAAGTATTTTCAGCATAAATATTTTCAATTCTATCTTCAGTAATTTTAAAGTTTAATTTAAGTGGCCTTTCAATTCTAACTTTAAGATAACCAAATTCTTCTTTATCAAATATTTTGGAGTATTCATTTGACTGAAAAGCACCATAGATTTCAGTAATTCTATCTATCTGTGGCTTAGTAATTTTATTTCTCTTCTTGCCTAAACTTTTACGCATAGGTTCAGAAAAACTTGTAGCATCAACCAGCTGAATCTTATCCTTTCTAATTGGACCTTTTTCTAAATCATCATTTTTTCTATTAGATAAAACCCAGATATAAGTAGCTATCCCAGTGTTATAGAATAATTCTTCTGGCAGGGCAATAATACCCTCTAATAAATCATTTTCTATTATCCAGCGTCTAATTTCACTCTCACCACTATTAGCATCACCAGTAAATAGAGGGGAGCCATTAAAAATAATAGCCATTCTACTTCCTTTTTTATCAGTTTTCATTTTAGAAAGCATGTGCTGCAGGAAGAGGAGAGATCCATCAGAGGTTCTAGGTGTACCTGCACCAAATCTACCATCAAACCCCTGATTCTTGTGCTCTTTTTTTACATCCTTACTGTCTTTGCTCCAGCTAACACCAAAGGGGGGATTCATTAAACCATATCTAACACGTAATCCTTTATGTAGATCATTTGTTAAAGAGTTACCTAAGGCAATATTATCAGCGTTTTCTCCTTCATCTTTAATTAACATATCTGCCTTACAAATAGCGTAGGACTGATCATTAATCTCCTGACCATATAGAGCTACCTCAGCCTTCGGATTCATCTCGTGAATGTAGTTCTCAGCTACTGAAAGCATGCCTCCAGTACCACAGGCAAAGTCTCCTATGGTAGAAATATTACCTGGATTAGTCAGCTCATCTTCTTCACCATTAAAAATAATATTGACCATTAACTTGATTACTTCTCTGGGAGTATAGTGATCACCAGCTTCAGCATTCTCGGAAAACCTTCTAATTAATTCTTCGAATATGTATCCCATTTCCTGATTGGAAACTTTCTCAGGGTGTAAATCCAATTTATTAAACTCTTTAACTACCAGAAAGAGAAGATTATTTGAATTGAGTTTTGTTATCTCTTTATCGAAATCAAAGTTCTCCATAATCTCTCTGATATTGGCACTAAAACCTCTAATATATGCTCTTAAATTTTCTGCTATATTATCTGGATCATCAAGCAGTTTTTCAAAGTCATACTTACTTTTGTTATGGAATTTAAAACCTGCTGCTGCATTCAACAACTCAGGAATATCTACTTCTTTTGCCTTCTCTAAAACCTTGTCTTTAGTTGGTTCTAAAATGCAGTCAAAGCGTCTTAAAACTGAAAGAGGTAGTATTATATCACCATACTTTTCTGGCTTATATGGACCCCTTAATAGGTTTGCTATGTTCCAAATAAAATTTACTTTTTCTCCGAAATTGTTCATTATATTGATTGCCTCCTGATTTAATGACTCTTTTAGGCTAAGCTTATTTTCTCTTTTAATATATCTCTATTCCATAAAATTACATCACTAATTTCAGCCAGTTCTTTTGCTGATTTAGTAAAATAATAATTTGTTATAACCATTATTTTTTAATTTATTCTAAGATATTACTCAAAATAAAGCAAGCATTTTTTTCCTAAAATAATCTGGTGAAATATTGTCAGATTATTTAGGGTGTGATCAGATTTAAATCATTAATAACTCTACATTCTGCTATCTGCTATTTTAATCTGTAGATACTACAAAAACCACTAACTAATAGAAACATTTTCTACTTCCCAGATATCTTCATCAATTTCACTTAAATATTCATTATATCTTTTCTCATGTACTGCAAAAGCTAATAAATAGATTGGCCTACTAAAACCAACATAAACCATTCTGGAATATTTTTTTAAGTTTTTAATATATCTTTTATGTTTATCGACCTTATTTTCTCTGATTTTAGTACCCCTTTTTCCTCCTAGATCATCTATTTGTTCTTTCAAATCAGAGATTTCAATTTCAATTTTTTTAATTTCTTCAGTTAGGGAACACCCCAATATCATGTTTTTAATAAAATCTATTTCATACTTTCTATTAAAAAAAGATTCTAAATAAAGTGTTGCGATATGAGTTTCTCCTTTTACAGAATGAACTGACTTTAACTCAACTTTTTTATCATTCAGTTTGCATAAATCACAATTAAATTGATTTTTGGGATTGTAATGTTCTTCTCTTTTGCTTTCTATTTTTTTATTAATAAATTCAGATGCTTTACTAATTTCTTTATCAAACATCAAAAGAAATTCTTTAATATAATCTTTTACTTCAGGAATAACATCTGGCATCCTCTTATTAATAGCGCTAGTACTCCATTTATATAAATTTAATTTTAATTTCTCATATTCTCTGGTTTCATGATTTTTCAAATACCAAAATAAACTTCTTTTGGTATAAAATCTATTATTATCCTCATTTTTAATTTCTTCTAATCTAAGTACTTTTAAGATTGCATTTAATAAGTTATTATATATTTCTTTATAATTAGCATTAGAGTTAAATAAATAACTTTCAAGTGATGTATAATTTATTTTATTTTTAATTTTTTCTTTATTAAACTCAGGACAATAATCGGGCAGAGAAATTTTATTACCATCTTTTTCTTTAGTAACCCAGGAAACTACTTCCACAGGATATTTCAAGTCAACTGGTATTTGATCTTCTCTCTGGAATTTTTCAATGATTTTAATAAACTTTTGAATCACTTCACACTGACAACTTTTATCATTATAAACTAATAAATGAGGTTTTATTTTAGCTTGATCATTTTTAATACTGTTGACGTCTACATTATCAAAAGCAAATTTTTTTAAAACATCAGCAATATTTACGGAAAAACGATGGCTTCCTGTAATTTTTAATTCATTTTCTCTGGATTGCCATATTTTATTCAACCCAAAACTAGTTCCTCCATTATAAATAGCCTGATTTCTGTCTCCAATTCTTTGATATTTTGATTTATTATTTCCCTCATTATAGAATATTTTTTCTAAGATTTTATATTGATGAAGTGCCATATCTTGCATTTCATCAACAAAAATATAAGAAAATCTCTTTTGTAATAGTTTCTTTACTTCTGGATACTCAAGTATATATCTATTTGCTAGATAATAGGAATCATCAAAACATAAAATACCACTTTCCATTATATTAATCTTTAATTTCTTCAACCATTTTTTGATGTTCTTTTTTTCGTTAAATGTCCAATCTTTCTTTTTTTTCTTTGGAGTTTTTATTTCTAATTCTTTTCCATTAATGCTCTCTACTAATTTATTATTGGTATCAAGTCTGTATTTAGTCGCTATTCTATAATAATTTAAAAAATATTTAGCATTTTTCTGCTGTTTAGAATTGAATCCTTTTAAATAATAATTATTAAATTTATTAATAATCTCATTATATAAATTATCATCAATGCTAATTATTTTACTTTCAATACGTTGATTATAGTATGGTCTGGCCAAAAACTTATTAACAAAGCTTTGAATTGTTCCTACAAAATTAGGATAAGAAAATAATTTTGGACAATAATCTGCTATTTTGTTTTTTATTTCGTCAACAGCTGTATTAGTATGAGAAATCGCCAGAATCCCAGAGCTGTCTTCAAAAGGTAGTTTTCTTTCCAGTATTAATAATTTTGCCATCAACGCTGTTGTTTTGCCACTACCAGGAACTGCATGTAAGTCTATAGTATCTAAATTTTTAATAAACTCAATTCTTTCCCCACCATCATCTTTAAATGTCTTCTCTTCAGCTAATAATATTGATTCAGCATATTCAATATCTTTATCGGTTATTTTAATCTCCGCATGCATATTTAATCGCCTCTATCAGATAAGATATAGTGTCATCTTCATATGACTTTTTATTATCCACATCTATTTCAATTTCAAATTCTTCACCATTAATTTCCCCTGTTTCGATAGCTTTTACTAGCTGATTTGCAATTTTTGTTTTATTTAAAGAAGAACCGCCTTTAATTAACCTGTAGGCCAATTCTGTTTCAATAATAACTTCATCTTCAAAATTTTTAGGATGAACTTTTTTTAATACTTTAATCAATACGCTTTTAAAATATTCAGATTTAAACAAACACCATTCAAGAGTCCATTCTGGTGAAATACATGGTTTTACGATAGTCTGTTTTCTATCAACCCCAGTAACAGATTTAAAGTTATTAATTGTATTTTCTTTTTCTGTCTTCTCTTCTTTGCATTTTTCTTTATAGTCAATCTTTTTTTCTTTTACTTTAGAAACATCCGAATTATTATCTTTATCATAAGCTTTATTTATTTTATATTTACGAACATCTAGATCATTAATTACAGCAACTCTAATTCCCATTGCATCAGAATTATCTTGACGCAAAAATATTCTATAATAATGTTTAAAACCCACATTACCAATATTTATAACTGAAACCTCATATTCAGTTAGATTATAACCAATCTTTTTTGCCAGAGCAGGAATAAGTATTTCCTCTGACCAGCCTTCAACTAAAATAACTCCTTTAGCAAAAAATAAGTTAGATTTTGTTACATCAAGAAATTTTTCTAAAAATATGTAATTTTTTTTATCTAATTCAGTATATTTATCTCCCATTGGAAAAGCATTATCATTTGTACAGATGATTAAATTCTCTAAATTAATTTTTGAGGCTAAGTTGGGACTATGTGTTGTCAAAATAAGCTGTATATCTTCATTGTCTTTCAATGTATCTATTACTTTCATCTGAACCTGAGGATGTAAATGAGCCTCAATTTCTTCAATTAAACCTAATTTCAAGCCCGGCCAGTTTTCTTTATTTAAATGTAATAATTCGACTGCCATAAAAAGTCTATTTAAAGTTCCCAGACCAGGATTTTCAATATTGGTAATCGTCAATTCCAGTGTTTCAAGAATACTTCTCAAATTAGCTTCAGAAGTTCTGAATTCACTTTTACTACCTTTATCATAAAAACCTTCAATAAATCGATCAATTACTTTTTTAACTTTATAGCCTTCATGACTGGCCTGATCATCTCCACCTTTGCTTTTTTGAAAATATTTTGCTATAGTTTCATTAAAAGCTTCAAATTTCTGAAACAGAGCATTATCTTCTTCATCTTCAAAAATTTCATGTCCCTTTAAAATTTGAGACAAACGTGAATATCTTTTGGGAATAAGTTCACTTTCAGCATCTCTCAAAGGCTTTAAATATGTCGTTTTAAGATATGATCTTGCTTCAGCAGATAAAGGATGTCCTTCTTCATCAGTGCCAGCTCTAATATCTGCCGGCAAAATTCTATCATTAGTTTTAGAAACATCATAATTTACTTTTAAATATGGTTTAAACTTTTTACCTTCTTTTTCCAAACTCAACCATTCGGTAAAAAACTTGGCTTCCTCATCTTTTAAATCTTTAAATTCTAGTTCAATTCTAAACCTATCACTTTCTTTGTAAAAGTCATCTTCCGTTACCCTTATCCATTCATAACTGTGAGTCTTTAAAACAATTTTTATTGCATCAATAATTGCTGTTTTACCGGAATCATTTTCACCAATAATAAGGTTTAGATGTCTGTTAAACTCTAGCTCAAAATCAGGTTTTTTAATATCAAATTCTCCAGAACCAAATTTCCTAAAATTCCATAATTTCATTTTTGATAGATACATACTTAACCATTCCCAAATATAAATGTTTTAATAAAATTCAACATAATTCTCAGTATTAACATACGGATTGGATAAAAAAGGTAATATCAAATATTTCTCGTAAATAAATTATAAATCATTCAAAAACCTCTACCACTACAGACTCAGGAACCCACATACAATCAATTCCTTCATCATTGATTGGAAATTCAAAATGATACCAGTTACCCTCTAAGTCTGTCTTATACTGATCACTACCTTCTAGTCCCTCAAGCCACTGTTCTTCTGCAATAACTAATTCATCTTCATCATTGACAAGAGCTTCCGGAAACCCTTCTCTAATTATTTTCAGTCTATATTCACCTTTAGGAAAATTAAATCCACTTTCTTTATATGCCTTTGCTGTATAAAATTCACCAACTCTATAATTATTCAAAACCCCTTTAAACATTAATAAGTATGGTTCAAATTAATTTTTTACATCTAAATATATACTTCTTGAAATATACTGTTTTTCCTTTATTCACAAGTCGACAAATTCTGCCATTTTTTAACTCAGCTACCCACTTTTTATGATATAATTAGCTTAGATGAACAGCTTAGAAGGGAGGGCCTTATGAAAGAAATTTTCAATCTAATCAGTACCTATGGGTTTCCGATGGTTTTATCAATTTATCTTTTAGTCAGGTTTGAACCTTTAATTAAAGAATTAAAGGAATCAATCGACACCTTGATCATGCTCAACGATAATGATCAATACTTTAAACACTAAAAAAAAGGCCCCTGCTTTTACACAGAGACCAGAGACAACTTAATGACTTTTTAATTCATGTTTTAAGATTCTAATATATAATTCACCCTGACTTTTGCAATCTTCAATATTATTACCACACTTAAATTTGTTGAATTTACAGTCTTCACAGAACAGCTCATCTATTTTAAACTTTATTTTATAATGTTCAACTATTTTCTTCAGTTCTTCTGCTTGCCTGATCTTTTTGCTGCCAAAACTTTTTCTGAATTTTCTATAAGAAGGGAATTTCTGATCTTTATCTATATCTCTGGCAGTAGGAATTTTTCTTTCTGTTTTGACTTTTTCTTCAAACAGTTCAACCAGATCTTCACGTCTCACAGCAACCACTCCTTATCCAGATTTTCATTTTTGGGAGCTGTTTCGAGCAGCTCATCTCTAACTGCAGCAGGTAAATACATTAATTCCTCATTGTGGCGGTTAACTTCCTGATAAAGCTTCATAAAATGGCTGCGTACATAATTATTATTGCAGTCACTATGACAGATTACTGTAAAACCACCAAAATATTCCACAGTCTCTCTGACTTTAGGCGGTAAGGACTCCATTGCCTCTCCTGCTCGATAATAACCATATCTTCTGACAGACCTCAAAACCAGACTCCAGGCCTCACCTGCAGTAATCCTGGCTTCAGCTGGCAGTTTTAAGCTTTCAACTTCTTTTACGATTTCTCCAACCGAGGGCGGCCAGTGGCCGTTGTTGATTATTAATTTTTTCAAAACACTGATCACACACTGATTATCATAAAATTTGAGCAGATCATACCAGACTTCTATCAGCATTTCATTTTCTCTTTTTGATTTTTTAGGAAATTTAAATTTCCCGGGATAACAATGGTTTATATAGGCAAGCAGTTTAATAATTTCTTTTTTATTCATCTAAATCAACCTCTTTTGCCTCCGCATATAATTCTGCCAGCATATCCATTTTAGCTTTCGCCTGATCTCGATATCCATTTCTTTTCATCTGGTTTTCCAGAACTATCACCTGTTTCCGTAACTTTTGTGCACTTAAAATATTACTTCTCCAGAAATCATCCTGCTGACTAAATTCTATAATCTCATCAATTTCCTGCCAGCTGTATCCTTTATTTTCTTTTTCTTTAGCCCCTACAGGACCCAGTCGATTTAGTTTTTCAATAGAATCTAACCACTTCTGAAAACGTTTATTATCTATGTTCTTATCTGGAACCCTGGCTCTGGAATTATTGGATAAGATTAAGTCTATTAACTTTTTGGTTAATTTCTCTGCCTCAAAATTATCTTGACCTGCATTAGATATTGATTCATTTTTTGAGTTTAAAGTATTATCTTTATCAAAATTATTTTCAAGAAATATGATTTCCATTTCTGAATCCGAATCGAATGTTTTATTAAATTGAGCTAGTTCTAGAGTTGGAGCTGGAGTTGGTTCTAGTTCTAGAGAATCACCCATGCTATCATTAACGGCATCATCAATGCCATCTGCAATACCATTATTGATAGCATCGAAATCGCCCACTGCATCAGGATCTTGATCAATAAAATACTCCGGCAGTTCTTTTTTTTAGTATTTTGCAAAGGAATTATTATACTGCTCAGCTAGATTCAAAAATTCATTAAATAGATATGATTTAGGCAGCTCATTCAATTTTTTTAGAGCAGATTTTTGATGATTCTTGTTTATGATGGGAGAATATTTTAAAGCTCTTTTAATTAAAATTATTGAATTTTTTTCATCATAAGCTATAAATTCATCATTAATCAATTTATTTAATAACTGCTCAACTTCCTCAATTGAAATTGACAAATCTCCGGCAATATAATGTTTTGGTAGTCTATATAGACCTTCAGAATAGTAATGTATAATAAGTTGTGTAAATAAAATTATGATAATTTTTTTAAATAAAAAGAGGAATCCTTCTTTGAGTGGTTGAATATATTTATTGACAAAATAAAAAACACAACCACAAGGAGGACTCCT
>Ga0208033_10053_pt1 | contig 25419 bp, 26 predicted proteins | sample Shrwel1BS1Day87_FD_187539 | JGI IMG/M metagenome (GOLD analysis project Ga0208033, IMG submission 187539) | Subsurface microbial communities from deep shales in Ohio, USA - Utica-3 well 1 S-1-Day87 (SPAdes) (version 2) ... | reverse complement strand
CTCAATATTTAGAGACCGCTCAGTTTTAACGGTTATCTTAGATGTTCTGCCCTATACAGTTATTTTAACCCTGGCCGGAATGGGGCTGGCTGTTTTTAATGGAATTTCTATTGGCCTCCTGGCAGCTAATTATAATAACAGTTATTTTGAAAAGTTTTTAACTATGGTTTCATTTATCACGGCTTCAACCCCAACTTATATTGCCGGAGTCTTATTGATTGTTATTTTTTCAGTTAATTTTAATATATTACCTTCAATCGGGATCGGTGATGGTGGAATTTTAGACTCTCTCCACCACTTAATTGGACCTGCTATTGCACTTTCTGTGGGGTGGACGGGATATATTGCCCGCTTGACCAGAAGTTCAATGCTGGAAACCCTGGATCAGGAGTTTATTCAGACCGAAAAATCATTTGGTATTCCCCGCTATTATATACTTTATAAATATGCTTTAAAAAAAGCAATTAAACCTATCATTGCAGTAATTGGACTCGGTATCGGCAGGCTGCTTGGGGGAGCAGTTTTTGTGGAAGTAATCTTTAACCGTCCCGGTCTGGGTAGACTGATTGTTGATTCAGTAAATGAACGCGATCTCCCTCTGGTTAGAGGTGGAGTTTTAGTAGCTGCTCTTTTATTTGTAATTGCTAATCTAATTGCTGATATTTCATATGCCTATTTTGATCCCAGAATCAAACAAAAATAAACTGCTGGAGGTTTAAGATGTTTAAGAGCCAGAAATTTTTCCGTTTTAAAAAAAAGAGCATTAGAGTAATTAAAATAATGAAAAAAGATTATAAGGCCTATCTTGGCGGATCAATCATTATGCTGATTTTGATTTCAGCCATTCTTGCACCTCTGATTGCTCCTGCTGACCCCTATAAAACCAATGTGACCAGGAGGTTGGAAGGACCGAGCCTGCAGAATTTGCTGGGTACTGACAGCCTGGGCAGAGATATTTTGAGCCGCCTTATTTATGCAGCTCGGCCGGCAGTTTTAGTATCTTTTGGTGGAATTATTATATCAGTGATCATTGGTATAATCCTGGGGTTACTTGCAGCCTATGTTGGTGGAATTCTGGAGAGTATAATTTTATTTATCTTTGATGTAATCAGGGCATTTCCTCCTATAATTTTAATCTTAGTTTTACTTTCAATTATTGGGCCTTCACTCTTGAGTGTAATAGTAATTCTTGGAGTGACTATTATGCCCCGTTATGGGAGAGTGGTCAGGGCAGAAACTCTTTCTGAAAAGGAAGAGGATTTTGTTGAAGCCGCCAGATCACTGGGAGCAGATAACTCTCGTATAATTTTTAAACATATTCTGCCCAATATTTTCGCTTCAGTCCTTGTATTGAGCGGTATGGATATGGCCTCAATGATCATGTGGGAAGCAGGACTTTCTTTTCTGGGGTTGGGCTTACAGCCTCCTTTAAGCAGCTGGGGAGTAATGCTGCAGGAGTCATATCAGTATATTCAGACTGCCCCCTTAATGATCCTCTGGCCGGCTCTGGCAATAATGTTAACTATGCTTGGTTTTTCGACTTTTGCTGAGAGCCTGAGGGTGGCTTTAAATCCAAAATTGAATCAGGAGGTATAAGTTTATATGTCTGATAAAATCTTAAAGATAAATGATTTAGCAGTTGAATATAGAAATAAGGGGAAATATTTAAGGGTACTGCAGGATATAAATCTGGAACTTGACAGTGGTGAAATCCTGGCCCTGGTTGGAGAAAGTGGTTCTGGGAAATCTACTCTGGGAAAAACAATATTAAGATTACTGCCGGATTCAGCCAGGATAGCAGAGGGCAGTATATTTTTTAAAGGTGAAGATATCTGCAATTTTTCTGAAAAAAAGTTTAATGATCAGATTCGAGGTCAGGAGATGGCAATGGTTATTCAGAATCCTCAGAATGCCCTCAATCCAGTCTTTAAAGTGGGAACTCAAATTCTTGATGTACTGTATTTTAAGTCTAAAAAACAAAAAAGTAGAAAAGAACTAAAAAAAGAAGCGATTGAAATTTTAAAAAAAGTTGGCATTTCAGATCCAGAATACAGATTTGGAGAATACCCCCATCAGTTTAGTGGGGGGATGAAACAGCGGGTGATGCTGGCCATGGCCTTTATTTCCAATCCCTCGCTTTTGATTGCAGATGAGCCGACGACAGCCCTTGATCTGACAGTGGAGGCTCAAATTTTAAATCTTTTATCAAATCTAGTTGATGAATACAAAACATCTATACTATATATCAGCCATGACCTGGGAGTTGTTGCCGGTTTAAGTGACAGGATTGCAGTGATGTATGCGGGACGAATAGTTGAAGTTGCTCAGACTAGAGAATTATTTACTGAGCCCAATCATCCCTATACAGAAGCACTTTTAAAATGTCTGCCGGATTATCAGAAAACGGAGGAGCTGCAGACTATTCCCGGTCAGGTTCCTGATCCTGGTAATTATCCAGTCGGATGTAATTTCCATCCGCGCTGCAGCTATAGTTTTGACCGCTGTAGGCAGGAAGACCCACGGCTTGAAGAAATCACTTCAGAACATTTTTCAGCCTGTTTTTTAAATGACAGTTAAGGAGATATAAAAATGGCTTTAGTTGAGGTTAAAAATTTAAAAAAATATTTTGTCAATAATGATGGTTTTTTATATAAATTAGCCAACAAAGGTCCGATCAAGGTTAAGGCGGTTGATGATGTGAGTTTTAAGATAGAAAAAGAAGATACCCTGGCTGTAGTTGGTGAAAGCGGCTGTGGTAAGACAACTGTTGCTCGTTCTGTTTTGAGATTGATCGAACCGACAGCTGGAGAAATACTTTATAGAGGCCGGTCAATAAATAATTTTGATAAAAAAGAACTGAAAGCTTTTAGATCAGATGCTCAGATGATTCTTCAGGATCCCAAATCCTCTTTAAATCCCCGTTTTATTGTAGAAGAGATTGTTTCGGAACCATTATATATTCATGATCAGATTGCAGATGACTTTAATTTACTGGATCGAGTCTGGGAGCTGCTGGATATGGTTGGTCTTTCTAAAAGATATTCTGAGCTTTTTCCTCACGAATTAAGTGGAGGTCAGGCCCGGAGAGTTGGAATTGCGAGAGCCCTTGCTTTACAGCCTGAATTTATAGTCTGTGATGAACCGACTTCTGGACTTGATATTTCAATTATGTCAGCTATTTTAAATTTGATGAAAAAACTGCAGCAGGAATATCAGCTGACCTACCTCTGGATATCTCATAATTTACATGAGGTAAGGTATATCAGCAATAAGGTGGCAGTAATGTATCTGGGGAAAATAGTTGAAATCACAGATACTGATACAATTTTCAATAATTCTGTGCATCCTTATACAGAAGCCTTATTTTCCTCATTAAGGGGAATAAATGATGACTGGAATTATATAGAGCGTGAGATAATACAGGGAGAGGTGCCAAGTCCAATTAATCCACCATCCGGCTGCAGTTTTCATCCCCGCTGTAAATATAGTTTTGATAAATGTAAAAAGATAGAACCAGAACTAAAAGAGGTAGAGGTAGGACATTTAGCTGCCTGTCATTTATATAATTAGAATTAAAGTTAAAAAGGAGACATTTTAGGTATATGAAAACTTCAAGGAAAACAGATTATGCAGTTCATGCGTTAATGATTTTAGCAAGAAATAAAAAGAAAGAACTCTCTGTTAAAGAACTGGCAGATAGGGGAAACGTATCTTCATCCTATCTGGCAAAGGTTATGCAGAAACTATCAGCAGCTGGAATTGTAAGCTCTGCTGAGGGGAAAAAGGGGGGATATACTTTAGCTAAAAATGCAGAAGAAATCAACCTGGCTCAGATAATGGAACTTTTTGAAGCTAAAGATAATGTATTCGAATGTGTTGATGATATTCGTGGCTGTTCAATTAAAGATAGGTGTAAAATACATCATGTATTTGCTCATGCTTATCAGAAAATGCTGGCCGAACTTGAACAGACAACTATTAAAGATATTATTAATCCTGAAATAAAAAAAGAAAGGGTTTGATATGATGAATAAGCCAAAGATTGAAATCTATACCAAAACCTGGTGTCCATATTGTAGAAGGGCAAAGGCGATGCTGAAAAGTCTGGGGCTTGATTATACTGATTATGATATTACCGATAATGAAGAGCTGCAGCAGGAGATGGCAGAGCGGAGCGGCAAGAAAACCATACCACAGATATTTATTGATGATCAAAAAATTGGAGGTTATGATAATCTAATTGAGCTTGTCAGCACTGGTGGGCTTGATGATCTGATAGAATTTGAAAGACCTAACTGCAGTAAAAAAGACTGGGATCTGGCTGTAATTGGAGCCGGACCTGCCGGAATGACTGCTGCAGTTTATGCGGCTAGAAAAGGCTTAAAAGTTCTAATGGTAGCCAGAGATATTGGAGGTCAGGTGCTGGAAACTGACACCATCGATAATTATCTACCGGAATATGGAACTTCAGGCCCGGATTTAATGCAAAATTTTTTAAAACACCTTAGAAACTATAAGATAGACACACTTTTTGGAGAAGAAATTACAGATATTAACCCACAGGAAGAAGGACATATTCTGCTTACAAAAAGTGATAAAAAAATTAAGACTAGAGCTGTTTTAATTGCTGCTGGAACTAAAAAGAGAAAGCTTGGTATTCCAGGAGAACATCAGTTAAAGGATAAGGGGGTTAGTTACTGTGCCACCTGTGATGGCTATATCTATGAAAATCAGCCGGTTGCTGTTGTTGGTGGAGGTAATTCTGGCCTGGAAGCAGCACTTGATATGGCAAAAATTGCGACTGAAGTTTATTTGATAATTAGAGGAGAACAGCTATCAGGTGACAAAAGTCTGCAAGATAAGGTAAATGACTCAGATAAAATTGAAGTCTGCAAATCATATCAGACAACTGAGATTAAAGGTGAGCAGAAAGTAGAATCGATAAGGATCAAAAATCTAAATACTGGTAAAGAACGAGAGCTTAATGTTAAAGCAATATTTATAGAAATTGGTTTAATACCCAATACAGGTTTTATCTGTGAACACCTGGATATTAATCAGGGCAATGAGATTATTATTGATGAAAATAATCAGACAAGTATTGAAGGTATTTTTGCTGCCGGAGATGTAACAGATATTAAAGACAAGCAGATTATCGTTTCTGCAGCAGAAGGTGCTAAAGCAGCCCTAAGAGCCAATGAATATTTGAGTTAATGTGTAATATTGAGGAGATCAAAATGAAATGGATAGATATGGTAGATGAAGATAAGGCAGAAGATAAATTAGCTAAACTATATGATAAATTAACTCGATCAGGTAATAATGAGTTGGCACATGTCTTAAAAGTTCAATCTTTAAATCCTGACCTTTTAGAAGACCATTTTAAACTCTATAAAACTATTATGTTCGGCAGAACAAATATTTCCCGCCGGCAGCGTGAAATGATAGCAACAGTTGTGTCTGATGTCAATGAATGCCACTACTGAATAACTCATCATGGAGCGGCGCTCCAAAAGTTGATCAGAGATGATGAGCAGGCAGATAAAATATTAAGTGGTATTTTAGATGATTATAATTCAGCACCAATTACTGAAAAAGAAAAAGCGATGTTGGATTATGCTGTTAAGTTGACTGAAAAACCAGCAGCAGTAAAAAAAGAAGACTTTGATAAATTAAGAAAATTTGAGCTGAGTGATAAAGATATTTTGGACTTAAATCAGGTAGTTGCTTATTTTAATTATGTTAATAGAACAGCTGATGGTCTGGGAATAGAACTGGAAGATGAGCACAAATAGAAATAAGAGGAGTTGAATAAAATGGCAGCTGAAAATAGTTTAGTTGTTTTATGGACAAGTGGTGATCCAGATGTAGCTAAAAAAATGGTTTTTATGTACACGATTAATGCTAAAAAAAGAGGATGGTGGCAGGATATTAAATTTATAGTCTGGGGACCCTCCTCAAAATTATTAAGTGAAGACCAGGAACTGCAGGAACAGATTAAAGAATTCATTAAAGCGGATATTAATGTTGAAGCTTGTCAGGCCTGTGCTGATCAATATGGTGTTTCAGATGATTTAGCAGAACTGGGTATTGATGTTAAATATATGGGAGAACCTTTAACCGATTATCTAAAAAGTGATAGTAAGGTTATAACATTTTAGGAAGTACTAAATATGGGTAGGCCTGAAGCCCAGGCATACTCTCTGGTTATTTTTTTGCCTTAGTATTATATAAAAATAGTGCCCCTGGGAGGAGTCGAACCTTCGCTCAAGACTTCGAAGAGTTTTGTCGAAGTTCTGTATATACGCAGCTTTCTCTATAACCCCTGTCATAACAGCGATATGGTTTTAGAAATATCCCATATAGTTGTGAAGTACTGTATATATCACTGTGGTATTTAACAGTGGCTGAGGCTTACTTAAATGAAATCATGGTGAAAAATTGAATAATATTAGCATCTCAATTGGAGATGATTCACCCTCAAAAGATCTTGAACATTTTTTTGTTAAAGTTCTTTTGAGGTTTTTTTGCTTTCGTGAATAGATCACTGATCTATAAAAATTTATGTCTTCACTTGTAAGTGAAAATAAGTGAATTTACTTTTCATATTTATTAAAATATAATTAACTTACCGGAAGAAAAGAGGTGAGCTTAAATGATTTTTACTTCTCGCGAGAAAGAAGTTCTTAAAAGTCTTTATCAGGCAGGAGAACCTGTGACAATGTCTTATATAGCAAAAACTGTTGGAGTCTCTGCAAGAACAGTAAAAAAAGATATAAAAAATATTAAAGAACAGATTGATGAATCTAAGGTAGAGGTTAAAACTAAAAGAGGTATGGGTGTCTGGCTTGAAATAAATGACAATCAGTATTTAAAATCAACGATTTTGGATACCAGAGATGTTATAAACCCTGTCTCTCCATCTGACAGACAGTACTGGATAATTAAACAGCTCTTAAATCTTGAAGAAATGACTTCAATAGAGGAGCTGGCATCAGAACTTTTTGTAAGTAAGAGTACTGTGGTTAAAGATTTGATTGAGGTTTAGGACTACCTTAATGAATATGGTATTGAACTTTATAAAAGGCCAAAACATGGAATTAAGCTAATAGGCAGTGAAAAAGCTTTCAGGAAAGCCAGTGCTTCTATACTTAAAAGTTCAACAGTTAAACATGGAGCCGAGATCAGCAGTGATTTAAAAGACTTATTAAAGGATGTTAACTTAAATATCATCCAGGAAATCATTCAGGACTCAGAGGTTGAATTTAACTATATATTATCTGATATTTCTTTTAAGGGACTTTTGATTCATCTTGGGATCTCAATCAGCAGAATTTACGAAGAAAATTTAATTACGATGGAAAGAAATGAAATGAGACTTTTAAAAAAAGAAAATGAATGGAAAATTGCTGAATATATTGGAGAAAGGTTAAGCAGCAGTTTTGAGCTTGAAATAACTGATTCAGAGCTGGGATTTATCACAATACACCTTGTTGGTGCTAAACTGCAAAATGATATAGAGAGTGAAAAAATTAGTGAAAGTCATTTAGAAAAACTCAATAGAGAATTATATACTGAGCTCAGGCGGATTATTGACAGTATTTCGAAAATAACAGGCTATAACTTTAAACAGGATAAAAAATTATTTACAGGTCTATTCCTACACTTAAGAACTGCAGTTAAAAGAATTAAAAATGATATCAGACTGCCCTATATTGATGGGATTGCGAAAACCTTTGAATCAAGAAATTATTTTTCCCTCTTGTTCTCTTTTCTGACTGCCCTGACAATTCAATTAGTTGGTTCAAGTCAGGTATGGCTCAATGTATTCTCTGGTGCACTTGTGGCAGTAGTGGCAATATATCTATTACATAGATTTTCAAAGGGAAAAACAATCGGAGATATAGCAGATGTGGAAATAGCGAATGTTGAACTAAAAAATTCAGAACTTTATGTTGATGATATTTATGTAAGTAATTTACTGGGTAGTGAAAATGCCAGTAAGATGTATCAAAAAGAAGGTATAGCAGCTATTATTTACCCGAAAGAAGAACATTTTAGAATCACACTTGATAATTTCGGTCAAAGACAGGCAGCACTATTTGAAGCAACTAGAGCAGTTGGGGTTAAACGCTATCATTTTACTAGAAAAGATTATAAAAAGGGTAGAGTTGTAATAACATTGGTGCCAATTATTCAGGATAAAGATGCCTTTATAGAAGCAATAAAGAAGACACCTCTGCTGGAAAATGTTAAGAAAAGCCATAATGTAATGGACACCAATTTAGCAGGGAGGAAGTAACAATGGGCAGAGAATCCAACATGAAACCGGATTATGAAATATTAGCATATATTACAATGAATGCTGAAAGGGTTTTAAGTGGTAAGGCTCAATCTCTTTTAGCAAAAGATGAAGAAGAACAAAAAACCTTAGCTCAAGATATTGCTAAGGCTTTAAAGGCTGATACAGTAAAACTAAAATGTGGTGATTATATGGTAATTCGTGTCTGAAAATTAAAGAATAAATATTAAAATAAAACCTAGCACAAAACAATAGTAGGCAAAATATTGTAGTTTCTGCATTTTAATTAACTTTAGTAATAACCTAATGGCAAAATAACCTGTAATCATTGAGCTTATTGTCCCAATTACTAGTTCTGAGTAACTAATCCCAACAATTCCTGTAACAAGAAGTTCTTTCGCTTTTAGTAGAGTGGCTCCTCCTATAACTGGAATAGATAATATAAAGGAATACTTAGCAGCTAATTCCCTATTTAATCCTTTATATAGACCAGTTACAATTGTTGAACCAGAACGTGATAAACCAGGGAAAATGGCTAGAGCCTGGGCAGTACCGATAACAATGGAATCAAGATAATTCATATCTTTTAACCCACGTTTTCCTGACTCTATTTTATCTGATAACCAGAGTGCTATTCCTGTAATAATTAAGAAAAAGCCTACTATAGTTAATGATGAATTTATGTTTTCAAAGAAATCCTCAAAAAGAATGCCGACTAATCCTGCAGGAACAGAACCAAATATAATATATAGGTTAAATTTCCTATATTCCTCTTTAAATGTAATCATCTTTATAATATCCCGGCGATAAACAATTATTACTGCTACTAATGTCCCAAAATGTAAAAATACATCTAAAGTCAAACCAACATTAATATCTAAAAGATATTTAAACAAAACAAGATGTCCAGAACTACTAATTGGTAAAAATTCAGCTAAACCCTGTATCATCCCTAAAATCACATATTTAAGAATATCCAACTTACTATACCTCCTTATTCATTTACAATAAATATTATTATAGCATATGCTTTTCAGCTTAACAAACGCATACTTTTTTTTCGGTAAAGCTGCTTGACTATTAATAAATTTTAAGTATATAATAAGAGTATCTGTGAATATTTACTCACATAATAAACAGGGGGTTAAGATTACTATGAAAAATAAATTCATAATCTTTTTATTACTAGTAGGCCTTATAATAACTAAGCGAATTTCATAATACGCTTAATTTAGTTTAATTCAAAAAAATATTGTCTGCGAATCATAAAAATAAGCCTTTTAACTTGAATTTGTAGATTTTAATGATTTACCATAGATTTACTGCTAAATTTAGACGCACTTAGCTTGGGTATCTTAAAATCTTGCTTTAAAATGCTTTTTAAGCAGCTAAAGTCTGATTTTGAAGCTTGATCTTTTCGGCTGCGATTCTTGCAGCTATCAAACTGATTGAACTTAATAGCAAATGAGTTTTGACTTTTTTGGCTCCCATTACAGTTAAGTTCTCTAAATTTAGATGCTCTTTTAGTCTGGAAAAAGTTCTCTCAACACTGGTTCTCTTGTTGTAGATCCTTCTCCAGGTTCTAGAGTCTCTATGTGGTGTTGATATATATCTGGGGTTCTCTTTTGGTCTGGTTTTAGTTACCTGACCGTAGTTGCTGTCAGAACACCATTTAGTTCCATGAATACAATCAACTTTACCACATACATGTGGGCATCTAAATTTGTTGACTCCTTTGTAATGACCCCAGTAATACATTTTGTGTCCGCCACTGCAGACTGGTGTTCCTTTAAAATCATAGAAACCAGCTGGTGGCTGTTTAGCATTACGCTTGTTGATTGGGATAATGGCCTGAGAATCCTGCTCAAAGAGAATATGCTCATAGATATCAGTAGTATCATAACCTGAATCCATAGTCCAAAATTTTGGTTTAATCAAATCTCTTTCAGCTAAAAAGTCATTAACCTTTTCAACTAAAGGTATTGCCTGGGTTTTATCTGCATGATTGGCTGGAGTTAAAGTTAAAGCAATCGGTAATTCTGATTTAGTTTCAACTGCAGCATGTATCTTCCAGCCAAACCAGGTTATCTGATTTTTATGGGAGTCGAATTTAGTACCCCAATCAGGGGTAAAATCATTTTCCTTGTCTATCTTTGACTTTGGCTTAGCTCGTTCATAAGCTTCCAGTTTTGAAGCATCAACAGCCATTGTATCTGTGTCTAATAGATTTAGTTCTATACTTTGATCTAAGAGATCATTCATTAGTAATTCCAGACCATCAGTCTCAGATAATCTCTTGTAATATCGGCTGAAAGTTGCTTCGCTGGGCACCCTGCCAGTGGTAGAAAAACCACAGACATATCTGAGATATGGACTTCTATCAATTTTGCTTACTAAGTCTGCTCTGGTAGGAATCTTTTCAATCTGTTGGACCAGAAAAGCTCTTAAAATAGCTTCTGGATTGTATCCAGTTGGTCCTTTATTGGACTTAGGTTTTATCTTTTCAACAACAGGTTTAAGATCAATAGGATCTAAAATACAAATCAATTTGTCTGTTTCCGATAAATTTAGCAATTCTTCAAAGGGAAAGAGACACTCTTGTCGAATATTATTAATAGGGCTTCACCTTCTTTCGTGTTTTATGGGTGCTACTATTTAATTCGACAAGATGGGGTGAAGCCCTTTCTATATCATTAAAATCTTTGTTATATCAAGGCTTATTTTTATGAAATTCGCTTAATTATCAAAAGGAATTAGCTGCAGTCTTAAAGGGGCTGGATAGTTTAACAATATTTGATCCGATTAATAAAGATCCTAAAACTAAAATCAAGAATTTAACTCAAGCGGAAGCAATTAAGCTGACAATTTTAGAAAGTCCCAATTTTTTAACCTCTAAAAAACAGAACGCTGATTTTTTTAAAGATCATAATTTTTTTCAGCATCAATATTATATAATGCAGAGGAAACGTCTGGAGATCTTAGTAGATACCGCGGGAAAGCCAGAGGGTGGTAAATGGAGTTTTGATTCTAAAAATAGAAAAAAATTTCCTAAAAATATTGAAATTCCTGCTTTGCCTGAATTTAATAACAAAAAGCTGACAAAAGCTAAAAAATATATTAGGCAAAACTTTGGCGATAATCCTGGAAATCTGCAAAACTTTTTTTATCCAGTCAATAGAAAAGAGGCGAAAGAGCTTTTAACTGATTTTATGCAAAAAAAATTTAAAAATTTTGGTAAATATCAAGATGCCTTTGAAAAAGAAATTGTGCTTGGTTTTCATTCTTTAATTTCATCTAGTTTAAATATTGGACTTTTAAATCCAGCTGAAGTTGTAGAAACTATAATGGAGTATTATCAAACTAAGGAGATTGAGCTGGCTTCAGCTGAGGGCTTGATTAGACAAATAATTGGCTGGCGGGAATATGTAAGAGCTCTTTATGATTTAAAATTAGAAAAAATGAAAAACAGTGATTTTTTTGGACATCAACGAGATTTCCCCGATAAATTTTATCAAGCAGACTCAAAAATTGAAGTTTTAGATGATTCAATCAAGAAAGCAGTTGATTTTGCTTATACTCATCATATTGAGCGATTAATGGTGCTGGGAAATTTTTTTATACTAACAGAAATAGATCAACATCAGGTTTTTAAATGGTTTATGGAAATGTTTATTGATGCTTATGAGTGGGTTATGGCTGCCAACATTTATGGGATGAGTCAGTATTCATACCCAGAGATGATGACAAAACCATATATTTCTTCTAGTAATTATATTCGAAAAATGAGTCATTATAAAAATGGCAGCTGGTCTGAAATTTGGGATGGCCTTTATTGGCGTTTTTTGGATAAAAATAAAGAAAAGTTTAAAAATAATCCCCGTATGGGTTTAATGCTTTCTATCTTAGATAGAATGGATTATGATAAATTAAATAAACATCAAAAAATAGCTGCAGAATATTTAAAAAATCTAAGTTAAGTTCTTATTCTGTTGTTTAGCAGCTAGCTTAATTTTTATAATACAAAAATATGACTAATTTTTAGCAAAGCACTTTTTCTGTTAAAGCAATTAGCTTATTATAATTCAAATTTTTTGCTTGAGCAATTAGATTACATTCTTTTAAGTGTTTAATCTGCCAATTTTTCCATTTGGCTTGGATTACAGGGCTATTTTTGATTAGAACATTTAATTCGGATAAGCTTTCCATCCCTAATTTATGAAAATTAGCTGAGCCGATAAAAAAAGTGGTTTGGTCGATACACATAAATTTAGAATGAATTAACTCTTGTGAGAGATATATTCTCAATTTATGGTCTGTATTTTTAATCAACTTTTTTAAAACATAGTTGTTTAAATCATTTTGAACATTCGAGTCTTTAGAAGTTATAATTGAGACTTCAATTCCTCTCTGGCAGGTTTCAATAATTTTATCTGTAATATCTGAGTCACCAAAATAAGCCATTTCTAAGTCAACACTATATTGAGCCTGATCTAATAATTCTAAAATTTTTGTTTTAATTTCATATAATTTTTTTTGACGAATATTAAAATAAAATTCTATTTCTCGATTTGGATCTGCCATTTTTTTAGCTTTTACCCTTTGATAAAAATGATAAATAATTTTTTTGCCCTTTAATTTAACCATATAATCTCTATATTTAGGTGCTTTTTCAGCTTCATTTTTATTGCCAATATTTATGCCACCTAAAATCAAAATTTGGTCATCAAAAATAAAATATTCAGAATGATCATGTCTTTCTTGATTAAAGTCAATTTGAATATTTTTATGTTCTAATAATTTATCCAAGATATTATTCTTTAGTTGATTATTGGGACATTTATTATCCCTATAGTACAAAAAAGAAAGCAATTTACCTTTAATTAATGAAATTAAATCCTTTTTTTTATGAAAAAAGCTTTGTTTATCTAATTCTATTTTTTCGAAAACAGAGCCCGCTTTATCTTTAATTATTTCTATTTTAACTCCCCGATTAGCTGCTTGAAACAGTTCTTTGGCAATTAAATTACCTACTTTATCATCACGCCAAATATACATACAAATCGAGATAGATTTTTTTGCTTTTTTTATTTGCTTAATTATTTCTGTAAAAGATTCTTCCGCATTAATTAATAACTCCTGCACCATTTTTATTACCGCCTTTTAGTATTCTATTGCGTTTATATTATATAATAAGAGCTTGGCTCTGTAAATAGTCATAATTATTAACTTAGCTTTAATTTAGACAATTATCTATCTTTTTTAATTGTTTTAAAAGGTCTAAAGTGTTAAAATTAAAGTATAATTAATCAAAATAAGAATATTTTTAAAAGGAGTGTAGTTTTTGATCTATTTATTTTTTGCAGTTTTATGTAGCTCGTCAATTGCCTTAATTTTTAAATTTAGCGAAGCAAATAATTTAAATAGGTATTTAATTACTTCTGTTAACTATTTTACTGCTGTGATTATTGCTTTTTTTATAGTTTTAAAAAAGTGGGCCGTTTACCCAAAAGATCCGAATTGTTAACTGGTTTTGCAGTTGGAGTCCCCAATCTTTTTTCTGCTTTCTTTTTGATTAGTGCCTTAAATAATCTTAAAACAGCAGTTGTTTTTCCAATATTTAGTGCTGGAAGTATTGTTTTAATAACTGCAGTTGGTTATTTATTTTTTGGTGAAAAACTAAAGACTAAAGAGTGGGCTTCGATTTTAATGACAGTGGTGGCTTTGATTTTAATTAATATTTGAGGAGGTAGCTGTTTTAGCAGCATTAATTATGGAGAATTTAAAAATTTTAGCAGCAGAATCACTTGGGGTTAGAGCTTTATGTTGTTTGGTAGAAAAGGGTGAACAGAAGATTTTAATTGATCCCGGTATTTCTCTGGGATATACCCGTCAGGGACTGCTGCCGCATCCGATACAAATAGCAGTAGCTGAGATTATTAGAGAAAAGATTATAAGAGCATTAAAAGAATCATCAGACTTTGTAATCAGCCACTTTCACGGTGACCATATTCCTTTTAAAGAAGCTAATGTCTACCAGATTAAGTTGGAACAGGTAAAAGAATATCTTAAAGATATAAATATCTGGGCTAAATCAGCAGAATCTGATACCCACAAATTTAAGGAAAGAGCCTGGGATCTAAAATTTAATTCTACTAATTTTGTTGAAGTAGAAGGACAAACTATCGCTGATCTCAGCTTTTCTGGGCCAGTTTTTCACGGAGAAAAGGATTCTTTTCTCGGTAAAGTAATGATGACTAAAATTAAGCTTAAAGATAAAGTATTTGTCCATGCTTCTGACATTCAATTTCTTTATAAGGCGACTATTAAAAAGTTGATTGAAATGCAGCCGGATCTAGCAATTGCCAGTGGACCTCCTCTTTATCTTTCTCATATTGATCAGCAAATGGCAGCAGAGGCAGCAGAAAATATATTGCTTTTAAGTAGTCAGGTTGAGACACTAATTGTTGACCATCATCTTCTGCGTTCAGAAGCAGGACTGACTTATCTCAGGGAGCTAAATGATAAATCTCAAAATCAGATTATTTCAGCTGCTGATTTTATGGGGGTTAAGCCTTGGTTGTTAGAAGCTAGAAGAAAAGAACTTTATCAAAAATTTCCCGTTCCGGAAGACTGGCATCAGGACTATGAGGCAGGATTGGTAGAAACAACAGATTATTTGCTGCAGGCCAGAGAAAAACTTTCAAATTTCGAAGAATTATTTCAGTTTTTTAAGACTTAAGAGAAGAGTCATTCTAAAATAGAACTGGTTTAAGTAGTGGGGCTTAAGGAAGTTGGAGTGGAGAAGGACAAAAATTAATATAAAACGAATAATAATTGTTATAATCTTGATTTTTGTTTTTAGCATAAAGGGGACTTTGTTTTTAGCAGCTCATACTGCTGGGAATAAAGAAATATCATTTATTGGGAAGGTGAGCGAAGAATGTATCTTGTAAGTTCCTGTCTGGCAGGAATTAACTGCCGCTATGACGGCAAAAATAATTTAAATAAAAAGGTAGCAGAACTTGTTAAAGCTGGTGAGGCTATTCCAGTTTGTCCTGAAGTTTTGGGAGGCCTGCCTACTCCCAGAGATCCCTCCGAAATTATTGTTGATAAAAAGCGGAACAAGAGAGTTGTGTCTGAAAAGGGAAAAGATGTGACAGCAGAGTTTAAGCTGGGAGCAGAAAAGACTTTAAAAATTGCTCAAATTGTGGAGGCCAAAAAAGCGATACTGCAGCAGAGAAGTCCTTCCTGTGGCTGTGGGAAGATCTATGATGGAACTTTTAGCAGTAATTTGATCAAGGGCAGTGGTCTTACAGCAGAGTTATTAATAGAAAATGGAATTGAAGTTTTAACTGAAGCTGATTTAGAAAATAGATTACTAATTAAAAAGTGAATTTAATAAAAAATTAAAGGAGCTAAAGCTATGTCTAATTTCAAGCTACATCACTTAATAACAACAGGAGCTAGAGAAGCAGAGATGGTAGAAGCACTGCTTAATGGCAATAATATATTTGATTTTCTAGTATAATTAATAAGGAAGCAAATTATGACTTGCAAATGATGCTATCCAGTTTGTCTGAAACTTTTTAGAAGAATGTCTATTCCTCGAACTCCTTTTGATAATCTTTAAGCTGAAGCAGGAAATATTTTATATTTATAGAATAAATTATAGTAAGAAGTAATATTTTTTAAATGGTCCCAATCAATATTTTCAAAACTAAAAACTTGATTTAATTAGAAATGAGGCGTTAATTTGGAAGAATTGGAGATATTCATAAAATTATGTAATAAACAAGAATTAATTGAAAATATAAAACTTACTAATACTAAAGTCAATGGTTTTACAAAAAACTTTAAACATGCACCACAAACTATTCTCAAAAATTCATTAAAAAATAGACTAGCAAAAAAGAATTATAAATATTTTTTTGGTTTAATCAAAGCTATTTCTAATTCGTTTGAAAAATTTAGTTTAGGAGATGATTTTAGTTCTTTTATATTAGATGTTAACCGTAAAAAAGATGTTATTTCACAGGTGGAAGCATTTTCAATTTTTTTAGACCGTTTTCCGAAAAAAAAAGAAAAATATTTAGATCAAATTAAAATCAATATTAAGAATAATAACTTTATTTTTGATTTTGAAGTAGAAGAATTAAAAATTACAACAGAAAATGTTGATCAAAAATTTATTGAGCTTTCTGGAATGAATCATTTAATTGATGAATTTTATGATAAATATCTTTTTCAGTTGAAAGAAAAACTGTTTAAGGAAGAAGATAAAGAGAAATACATAGAATGTAAGAATAAAGTAAAAGATCAAAAATGGTTTAACTTTGTTAAACTTTATCCAGAATTGATTAAAAATTTTGCTGAAAAAACAATTTTTTTAAGTTATTTAGAAACCAATCAAGACTTAATCTTAGAATATGCGGTGAATTTAAAAAGAATTCATCTTTTAATAATTTATGAGGTGTATTTGCAGCTTGTTATAGAAGAAAATGAGGGTTTAGAAAATAGTTTAACTGATTTAATTAATTTAAATGAAAGTTTAGAAAGAAAAGTAGATTTTTTGAAAAAAAAGGATGAAAGAGAAACAAGAGCAAATGAAAGACTAGAAACAAAAGCAAAAAGATTAGAGTCTGAAATCAATGAAAAACAAAAAAAGTATAAAAAAGAAAAAAATGATTTAAATATTTTAATTAAAGAAAAGAATAAAAAAATAAAAAATAAGGAAAATAAAATAAAAAAATTAGAAATTGAGAACAGTCATCTAATCAACAAAAAAGAATTGCTAAAAAACTGGGGTTACTCTGAAAACAAAAAAAATAAAAATAATTTGGTTATTGTAACATATCAAGATAATGATTTATTCAAATTATTTTTCAAAGAATATGAATTTATTAAATCAACAGCTAATTTAAATGATCTAAAACAAAAGCTGCAGACTAAAAAAGAACAGCTAATAATTATTAATAAAGCTGAACTAAATACTCAAAAGTTATTAGAGATTGAAAGTTATATTGACAGTAAAAAAATTATTATAATATCATATACCCCCCAAGAATTTGTAACTAAAACAATTAAAAAATTAGCAGAGGAGAATTTAAATATATTATGAGTTATAAACAAAAATTAGATATTAGTAAAAGAATTGATTTAATTAATCAAAATTATTATATGCTGGGGATATTGGCAACTGAAGAAGAAAGTTATCCTAACATTGGTTTTTATTCTACTTTGGTAAGCAGAAACGATTATAATGATCAGAATTTAATTTTTTATGTAAAAAGTATTACTACAGAACCAAGTTTGCTTTTAGAATTAGAATTGGATACGGATCTTTTTGTTGGTTATAGTGATTACAGTTTATCAAATGTAGAAAAAAGAATAAAAGATAATAAATATAATTATGTAGAAATAGATGAAAAGGAAAGTCTTTTAAAAAAAAGATTGACTAATAAAATTATGCTGTTAAAACTTAGGATTGAGGAAGATCACAAAGGAAGAGAAAAATATTATAAGAATTTTTACATAGAGGATATGGAAGAGTTTAACGGTATAAAAAATTATCAGAGTATTGAAGATATCTACAACGAAGAGTTTATTCCTCTGCCAATAGCTAAGCTAAGTGAAGCTGAATTTGAAAATAAAATGCTTGCCGGTGAAAGCATTACTTTTCCAAATTTTAATATTTTAGAATATGAAATTGATAAAATACTAGTTAATAATACACTCTATTTTGATCCGCAAAATAACTGGGAAATTAAATCTTCTAATAAGTGTACAAATACTGCTCCTTCGAATTTAGAACAAATAGAATTACCGGCTGATTTTAATAAAAATATTTTATATAAGTATAATAATGATTTAATATTCATTAGTAATAATTATAATATAAAATTAGATAAAATGAAAAGTGAAAAAATTGATTTTAGCAATAAACAAAAGATTGATGATCTTAAAAAACTTAAATCTGCAATGAATAGAAAAAGTAATGTTGAAAAAAACAGGCAAATGGTTTCTAAAAATAAAGATTTAGAAAATAAGAATAAAAAAGTTATTGAAGTTAATCAGAAAGAGAAAAAAGAACTTAAATCAGTTAATAATTCGAAAGAAAATGATTTTTTAGATCAGCTTTATCAAAAAGCTTTATCTGAAAATTTATATTATAAAAAAGAAGATTTATATAATTTACATATATCCATAAAAACAAGTCCCTTAACTGTGATTAGCGGGATGTCAGGGACAGGTAAAACAAGAATGGCACAACTTTATGCAGAAACACTTTCTTTAAATTATAATCAGGAATATATAATAATTCCTATTAGTCCTTCTTATACTGAACCAGGAGATGTTCTGGGATATTTAAATACAATGACTGGAATTTATACTCCAGCTGAAACAGGGTTGGTAGATCTTTTAAAAGAAGCTGAAAATAATAAAGATAAAATCTATATGGTTATTTTTGATGAAATGAATTTAAGTCAGGTTGAGCACTGGTTTTCTCCCTTTATTTCTTTGTTGGAATTAAAAGATGAAGCTAGAAAGCTAACTTTATTTAATAAAAATTCAACCTGTCATAATAATTATAAGCCAGAAATTAAAATAGGTAATAATGTAATTTTTGTAGGAACAGTTAATATAGATGAAACAACAAAAGACTTTTCGGACAGGTTACTGGATCGTTCTAATGTTATTACACCCGAAAAAATGAATTTTAGTAATATAAAAGAAGAATTAGAGAAAACTGATAATCTTAATAATAAAGATCTGGAAAATAAATCATTCAATAAAATAAAGTTTTTTGATGATTGGAGAGAAGAAGCAGAAAACTCAATTAAATTTTTAAGCAAACAGGAATTATCACTTTTAGATGAATTACATGAAACTTTAAATAATGTGGATAGTCAGAAGGGAGTTTCTTTTAGAATAGTAGAAAATATTGCCCGCTATATAAAAAATATCCCCATTGATGAAAAAGGAAATCAATATATTGAATACGGAAGAGCTTTTGATCTTCAGGTAAAGCAAAGAATACTAACTAAGTTAAAAGGTCATCAGCAGCAGTACGGAGATTTGATTGGAGAATTAAATCCGAATGAACCGACAGATGAAATTGAAAATAGTAAGATTTATAATATTTTAAGTTCTGATAAAGCACAAAAAATATCTGCCTTTAACCATTCTTTAGAAGAACTAAAGCGAAAAGCTAAGGAGATGTATTATAATGGCTATGCTACTTGATGCTGATCAGCCATTACCTTTTGAATTATCAATAACTTCAAGTTGGGGTAATCTTGACCAAAAAGAAAGTTGTAAAACAAGCTTAGTCCAATATTTTTCGACTGATAAAAGTGAAAGCATGAAGGCTGGAGTTAGATTAAAAGAATATATGAATTTTAAGCTTAAATTTTCTACAGCTCTCAGCCAAAAAGAAGCAAAGCTGATTATTGATAAATCTAAAGCTGGTTCTGAACAAATAATTATTTATCCGGGCCAGGAAAAAACATTAGCTTATAATAATTTCAAATGGGTCCCTGATGAATATTTAATTACAGTTCAAATTAAAGACAAAAAGTATTATTCAGCTTTAATAGTTGATCCCAAAAATATGAATGAAAAACAGCTGCAGAGAATGAGAAGAGAGATCAATGAACTAGTTAATGGTGTAATTTATAATCTCAGCAGTGCTAAAAATAATTCTCATATTTTATTAAAAGAAAGTCAGCTTTTGAAAACTGAAATTAGTCTTTTAGATTTATTAGAAGATAATTTTAGTGTTTTTACTAATACCTTAAATGATATATTAAAAAATCCAATTAAATCACTTGTGAAAGATTATGAAATTAGAAATGATCGCTTTAAAATGGATAAAAAGGCAGTTAGATGGTTGGGTAGTAATAAATCTAACTCAGTCAATAATTCTATCGAAAGGCCGCAACTTCTTTATCAAAAAAAGATGAAATATGATTTAACTAATGACGAAAATAAGTGGCTTATAAAAATAATTGATTATCTTCGGATGAAGCTGAGAGTTATTGAAAATAAGCTAAATCAAGAATATTTGATTCAGACAAATAAATTAAAAACTAAAGAATATGAAATCAAAAAATTAGAGTTACAATTAGAAAAGATTAAAGACAGCCAAAGCTCATATTTATTTAAAACTGAAAAAAGAAACTGTCTCAATAAAATTAATGGTAAAAAAAGAGATGTACAAAAAGATAAGAAATATGTAAAGCTACTGGAAAATTATTCACTTAAGGCGAAAAAAATAATGAATCAGATGGCAGTTTTATATAATGATCAGCTTTATTTTAGTAATAACAATTTTAGGAAAATTAAAAAGCCGACTAAAAAATTATTTAAAGATTCTCGGTACAAGTATTTATATGATTTTTATCAGCAGCTGTTGAAAAATAAGTCTGATTCAGATTTTAAAGAAAAAAATTATGAATATAAGAAGACTGAAAAGCTTTATGAATATTATATCTTAATTAACATTATTAAGGTATTGACTGAGCTAGGCTATAAATGGTCTGAAGAAGATGTTCTTAAAAAAAGAATTAAAGAAAATTCGGTGCTTAATATTTCTCCAGCTTCTGTTTTGAAATTTAAGTCTGCTGAGAAAATTATTGAAGTACATTATGATGAAGAACTTGATAATCATAGTTATAAAACTAAAGGTGAAGAATTTAAGATTTTTTCGGCTTCTAATAATTTAAGACCTGACTTTAGAATTGATATTTATGATCAACAAAAAAATCATCTTAAAGGTTTTGTAGTTGAAGTCAAGTATAGAAGTTTTGATAAATTATACAGTGAGGTTAGTACTACAAATGTAGTTAATAAATTAGCTGCTTATAAAGATAAAATTAAAACTTATCCAGATTATGATTATGCTGTTGATAAAGTTTTAGTTACTTATCCCGAAGATTTTTATTATTATAAAAAAGTTACTGAAATTTGGAATAATCAGATTAATTTTTTGCAGCTTTCACCTGCTATTAATAGTCAAGGACAGTTTGGTTATTTAGAGTTTAAAGATCAAATTGAAAAATTGGTAGAATAAAATTTACCTTTTAATTTTTAAGTACTTCTAAGATAGATTTTTATTTAAAAATATGTTAAGATAATTAGGTGCGCTGAGCAGAATAAGATTGAATAACTATAACCAAACTCAAGCAAGAGGTGATAGAATTAGATGAAAATTTTTAGACAATTTGTGATCGTGATTTTAATTGCTTTTAGTGGAGAAATTATAAATTATTTTTTTGAGATTCCGATCCCTGGAAGCATTTTAGCAATGATTTTATTATTAATATTTTTAACTACAGGATTGATTAAATTACATATGATTGATAAATTTGCTGAATTTGTTTTAAATCATTTAGCAATATTTTTTATTCCAGCAGGAGTTAGTTTAATTAAAAATTTGGATCAATTAAAAGAAAATTGGTTTCCTATTTTAACAATAGTAGTTATTTCAACAATTATTATAATGGTTGTTACTGGTTTAACTATCCAGTTTATTATAAGTAGGGATAATTAATGAAGGAATTAATAAACACTCCTTATTTTGGTCTGATTATTTCTATTTTAACTTTTGAATTAGGAATTTATTTAAATAAGAAGACTAAATTATCTTTATTTAACCCTTTATTAGTTAGTATAGTTTTAACTATTTTTATTTTAACAAATTTTAATATTGATTTGGAAACATATAATAAGGGTGGAGACTTGTTATCCTTTTTTTTGGGGCCAGCAATTGTAATTTTAGCAGTTCCTTTATACCATAAAATAGAACTCTTAAAAGCAAATTATAAAGCAATATTAATTGGAATTAGTGCAGGTACTTTAACTGGAATTTTAACTATAATTTATTTAACAAATCTATTTAACTTAGATTTAGGAATTAGTTTAGCTTTGATTCCTAAATCAGTAACGACTCCAATTGGGATAGAAATTTGTAATCAAATTGGTGGGATTTCATCTATTACAGTAGCTGCAAGTATTACAACTGGGATTTTAGGTTCAGTAATTGGGCCTTTTATTTGTAAATTATTTGGAATCAAAAATAAAGTAGCAGTAGGTGTTGCTATTGGGACATCTTCTCATGCAGTTGGAACTTCTAGGGCTATAGAAATAGGGGAAACAGAAGGTGCTATGAGTGGCTTAGCTATTGGAATAGCAGGTTTAATTACTGTTTTTCTTGTTCCTATACTATTAATTATATTTTAAAGCTATAGATAATTTGATGTAATAGTTTGTAATTAAATCAAATAAATTATATACTTATAGCTAATAATATCTTTAAACGAAGAACTGGGGGAGATATCAATGAAGCAAAAACAGCTTAATTTAATGAAAAATGGTAAAGGTTTTATTGCAGCACTCGATCAAAGTGGTGGTAGTACACCAGGCGCTTTAGAAGATTATGGAATATCCGAAGCTGAATATGAGACAAAAGAGAAAATGTTTGATCTTATTCATAGCATGCGAACAAGAATAATTACCAGCCCTTCTTTTTCTTCTGAGTATATTTTAGGTGCAATATTATTTAAACAGACAATGAATAGTAAAATAGCAGGAAAATACACTGCTCAATATCTCTGGCAAGAAAAAGATATTTTGCCAATACTTAAAGTTGATCAGGGCACAGAGAACAAAAAAAATGGAGTTCAGTTGATGAAGCCAATGACTAAACTCGATCAGCTGCTTGGAGAGGCCAAAGAGTATAATATTTTCGGAACTAAAATGAGATCTATTATTCATAGGGCTAATCCTAAAGGTATTAAAGATATTGTTGCTCAACAGTTTGAATATGGTAAAAAGATTTATGAAGCAGGATTTATTCCGATTTTAGAACCAGAAGTTAATATTAAAAGTGAAGATAAATTGGACTCTGAAAAAATATTAAAAGAAGAAATTTTAAAATCATTGAAAAATTTAGCTGATGAAAAATATATTTTCAAACTTTCAATACCAAGTACAGCTAATTTTTATCAAGAAATTATTGAACATCCAAATGTAATTCGGGTAGTTGCCTTATCTGGAGGTTACAGCCAGGAAGCTGCTGTAAATAAACTTTCAGAGAACAATAATATGATTGCAAGTTTTTCTCGAGCACTGCTGCAGGATTTAAATGTTGATCAATCAGAGAAAGAATTTAATATGGTTTTAAAAAATGCAGTAAATAAAATATATAAAGCCTCTATAACTTAATTTTAATTAAATAATAACACAAACCCCAGACATTATGTTTGGGGTTTTTATTTTAGATTAAATTTTTTTTGATAAAATAATAGTAATAGACATATAATGTATACCCCTATTTGTTATTATTTATCTAGAAATTAAATTTAATTAATACTAGAGGGGGCTGATGTTTATTAATATTACTCGGGAGAGATGTTAATTATTCCACCTCTTAGGTTTTTTATTTTAAAATTCTAAAAGGAGATGGTCAAGTTGGCTTATGTAAAAAAATGTCCCAAATGCAAAGGTAAAAGTTATAGTGCTTCTAAAAAAAAATGGAAATGTCCCTATTGTGGTGCAGATTTAAAAAAAGTTAAAGCTGAATGAGCAAAAAATTGAATTAATTAAAGGAAATGTGAATTGTTTATCGAAAATATTATTTAAGGAAAAAATAGTAATTAATTCAAATTAGATTTGAGGAATTAAGATGAATGCTAAAGAACAAAGTAAAACTTATCGAATTTTAAAGATTTATGAAAAATTGAGTGCTGGTGACGGAATTGTTCGCAAAGAAATGGCAGATTATTTTGATGTTAGTAAAAAAACTATAAAAAGGGATATTAAAGCGATTAATACCTATTTTCAAGATATAAATAATGATTTTCAAAATGAATACATAAAATATAACTATCAGCGTTCAGCTTATTTTTTGAATGATAAAAAGATTAAACTTAGTCAAAAAGAAATTTTAGCTGTTGTTAAAGTTTTACTAGAAAGTCGAGCTTTTTGCAGGGAAGAATCAGAAAATATTATCAATAAACTTATTAAGAGGGTACCTTTAAATCTCCAGACTGATATTAAAGATCTCATTGCAAATGAATTATATCATTATAGTGAACTAGAACATAAAACAAAACTTTTAGATTTGATTTGGGATTTAAGCCTTGCAATTAAAGAAAAAAGAGTGCTTGAGATTAAATATTGTCCACTAAATAAAGAAAATTATGTAGAAAGAAAAATCGAACCACTTGGTTTAATGTTCTCTGAATATTATTTTTATTTAATTGCACATCATTATCGACAGCAAGATGACTTTAAGATAGTATATAGATTGGATCGCTTAAAAGAAATAAACATGAGCAGCGATCATTTTACACATTGTTATACAGATCGTTTTCAGGAGGGAGAATTTAGGAAAAGAATTCAGTTTATGTATCCTGGGAAATTAATAAAAATTAAATTTAAGTTCTGGGGTGCTTCTATAGAAGCTGTTCTTGACAGATTACCTACTGCTGAAATTATAGAGATAAAAAATGATGAATATATTGTTGAAGCAGAGGTTTTTGGGACAGGAATAAAGATGTGGTTGTTGAGCCAGGGAGCTAAGTTAGAGGTTTTAGAACCGAAAGAATTGCGAGAAGAACTTAAAAATACAATTAGTATGATGATGGTTAATTATTAAATAAAATAAGAGAGGGCTGATTAAATTAGATAAAGTAATAAACCATTTGTTTTGTTTTAAGATAGGAGAAATATAATATAGCAACAATTTTACCCAAAAAAATAAGTGAATCTATAATTAGTAATGCAGAAAAAAACTTTTTAAGTTAAAGATATAAAATTATAGGAGATGATAGTAGTGAAATGTGAAAATTGTAAGGCTACAATTAAAAATAATAATAGTTTTTGTTATAATTGTGGATTTTATCAAGCTGAAAATCAATTTGAAACTGAAGTTGTTAATAAAAAATATAAGCAAGAATTAGTAAAATTTATAGAAAGAATTAATGAGTGCTTTTGTCAAGCGAAAAATGTACCACCCTACCAATCGAATTGTGTACCACCTAGTTTAAAAAAGAGAAGGAGAAGAAAATACTCCTTCTGTAGTTAAAATTACTGGGCTTTCTTTGTTTTCTTTT
>Ga0208033_10052_pt1 | contig 25501 bp, 48 predicted proteins | sample Shrwel1BS1Day87_FD_187539 | JGI IMG/M metagenome (GOLD analysis project Ga0208033, IMG submission 187539) | Subsurface microbial communities from deep shales in Ohio, USA - Utica-3 well 1 S-1-Day87 (SPAdes) (version 2) ... | reverse complement strand
AACAGGCTGGCAGTAAGTAATCCAGTTCAGCGGAGTGCTTACTGTGAGACCAAAAGCTGAACTACACTCGTAGAAACTACTGGGTGAGCCATTCAGTACGTGGGTTCGACTCCCACCACCTCCACCAGTCAAATCCACAATATAATTAACTTTTATATTGTTTTCATAGATAATTACACTCTTTACGAAAGTTTTTATAGCCTTTCTTTGGGCTTTGAGACTTTCGTTTTTTATATTTCTATAACCTTTCAGCTCTGCCTTTATTTCACTTTTAGTGGGCAGATTTTTTTCTGCCTGCAGCTTTGCTTCATTTAACATTAATCCCAGATCAGACTTCTCACTTTCTAATTTATTTAACTTTTCCTTCATAGATGGCTGGAAAAGTCCAGCTGCAACTGCTTCAGTTAAATTATCAATTTTAGAATTAATATTTTTAAGCTGTTTCTCAAATCTTTTTATATCTGCATTGATTTCCTCATTTTCTTGCTTGGCAAAGTTATAGACATCTTTTGCCAGTTGATCAATCTTAGCAGCAGAAAACATGGCCTCAACCATATCATCAAGAACAATCTCTTCCACATGCTCCTTAGTGATAGACTTCATGTCGCATTCCTTAGTCCGTTTTCTGGTAGAGCATTCGTAGGACATATATACGGTTCTATCTCTACCAGCTATTCTACGATTACCTACCATTGAACCACCACACTTTCCGCACTCAATCAATCCTGAAAGCAAGTATATTTCTTTAGCACTGTGGGCCCCTGGTCCTTTTTTGTTTTCATCCATTCTTCTCTGCACCCTCCTCCATGTTTTGTCTGATACTATTCTCGGCATCCCTCCTTCAATCCTAATAATCTCTTCCTCTGGCTTAGACTTATGATGATTTCTTTTGCCAGCTTTTTTGCTGGCTGATCTATTGAATACATAGACACCTCTGTATTTTTCATTTCTTAAAATATCATGTAAGCTTGGTTTACTAAAGTTTCTACCTGTTTGAGTTTTATAGTTTTTCTCTTTAAGTTTTTTGAGGATTGGACCGTAGCCATTACCTGCAGCATACATTCTGAAGATAAGCCTGACTTTAGCTGCATCCTCTTCATTAATCTTATATGTCTTATCATCAGCCACATCAAACCCTAAAGGCGCTAAACCGCCATTATGCTTGCACTGCATGGCATTTTCTTTCATCCCTTTGCTAACTTCTCTTGCCAGGTTGGCAGAATAATACTCATTCATTCCTTCCAGTACCGACTCCAGGATAATACTTTCCGGACTATCATCAAAGTTTTCTAAGACAGATATTAATTCAACTTCATTTTCTCTGAGCTTCCTTTTGAATACAGCTGAATCATATCTATTTCTGGCAAAGCGGTCAAGCTTATGCACTATCACCTTGTCAAATAGATCATCCTGGCTGTCTTTTATCATTTCTAAAAAGCCTGGGCGATCAGAAGTGGTAGCAGATTGGGCTTTATCAGTATAGATTTTAGTTATTTTCAGATCATTATCTTTTGCAAATTCTTTGGCTGCTCTAATTTGAGCGTCAAGTGATTCCTCTCTCTGGTTATTAGAACTGAAACGTGCATAAATTGCTGCAGTTGTATTATTCATTATAAACCCTCCAAAAATATTAGTTCACATTTTTATATAATTAGTAGTAATGTTTTCACTTAATAGAACAAATATGTGATTATTTATATACATTTGTTCGGTATTTGTGTAAAAAGAGAAGCCCCGAAGGGCTAATATTAATTATAAGGAGCAGAAAATTTATTATCTCTTACACTTCCTAAGTAACCATTTTCTAAAGCGTTTGGATGAGATTCGCTATAACTGGAGTTCATATTAGCTTCAAACGCTTCTCGAGTACAATATAAATCAGCTTGTGTAAAGTTCTCTTTTTCTATTATCTTTTTAATAACCTTTTCTCTTTTATCTAAAGGGGTTTCTTTTGAAAAAGATTTAATCAATATATCTCCATGCCTTCCTCCAGACATTAAGTCAAACTGGTCTATTATTATATATTCAGGCACTTCTTCAGTGGCTTTTCTTTTAAAGTTATCAGGAAGATTTGGAACTTCCTCTCTGTAAATATTTTGTATATTACCATTCTGATCTTTTACATTCACACTAACAACTTTATTTTCTTCATTATATAAATAAAACAAAAAAGTGTCTTCTTTTGTTGAAACTGAATATCTATCGCCATGCATCCACGGCTCTTTCTTTTCAAAATAAGTAAATTTACCTAAACTTTTATTATTATCAATGAAATCTCTTATTGCTTTATAATTTGCTTTATCTTTTTTAGTCATTTCATTATCACCCTCCAAAATTTCATTTAATAATGATTGCTCTTCTGAGTTAATTTCATTATTTTCTTGATCAACTTCTTCGGATTGCTTTGCTTGATTTGAATTACTGGCAATGTTTTGTTCCTGACCAGGTGAAAAAAATAAACCTAAAAGGATAACTCCTAACCAAATTGTTGCTGCTGTTTTTCCTTTTTTATTAAAATACCCTGATTTAAAAATGAAAAATATACCTATAAAAGGAAAGAGCACTGTCAAAATAACTATAAATAACTTTTTTAATCTGTTGCTATTTTCCCCATTGTTATCATTTAGTAGCTTATTACTCACAAAATCACCTCTGATGTTGTATTTTATCGACATTTGTCGAATGTATGTTCGTGTTTTAAGTAAAAAAATTATTAATAATCTCTTTTACGAAATTGTCTGCTGCTTTTTCCATCTGACTGTACTGGATGTCCATGCCAATTACATAGCCAGCTTCCGGCATATCATACATTATATGCTCTACCTCGTGTAAAAACACTTCCTTTTGTAGTTCAAGAGTGAGGTTTTGATTAATTATCACATAATAGTTGCGAGAAGAAGAGAGGTACACAAAACCATATATACCTGGATTTAGCGGTATAAATTTTTGATATATATTATTTTCTCTGGCCCACTCTTGATAATTTATGTATGTTCGCTGGAGAGCTGTACGGTGTTTTTTCTCTCTCATACAGATCACTCCTAAAATAATTCTTGACAAACTGATGTTGAATTTATATACTTAAATTGCAATAAATAAATGAGAATAAAGGCGTCACTAATGACTGAACACCTAGGCTCAATTGTCTGGGTTCTTCCTAAAAACTTGGGAATAGGCATTAGGGCGCCATTTTTTTATGGGTTCATATAAAAAATATTAAAAGGTTTATCGGTTCTTCTACTTTTGAAAATCAAATTATTTTTGTTTAGTTTATTTGCTATATAATTTGATAAATATACTTTTTCTTCATTAGCATCACTTTTTAAATGGTGTTCATTCCATTGATAACCTACTGCTCCCATAAGAATATCAGCTAATTGAATTAGTAATCTTTTATTAGCTTTTCTTGGCTCAACAGATTTTACTGGTTTAGTATTAGAAAAAGAGAGCCAGGGATTATGAGTTAATGTTATGGCATGAGAATTTAAACATCTTTTTAAATCTTGCAATCTTTCCCTTTGCGAAATTTTATTTGTTTTTTGCCCCACTGATCTATGAGCAATTCTTAAATGATAATCATGATCTGATTTAAAAGTTGTTTTAATCATATAATAATAAAGTTTATAAAATCCTGTTTCAAAATCTCCATCATTGTATTCTTCGTGTTCAAAATCGAAATTGTTATCAACCACAATAGTTTTAAAAAATATTTTGTTTTCATTAGCATATTCAAAAAACTGATTTATTAACATTCTATAGAAATGCTTATAGGTTTCATGGGTAGTTACTTTATTCCACTTCATATGAGCTGGTCGACAATTTATTTCGCTATCACAATTGTTATAAAATTCATTAACAAAGGGCCAGCCCTGTTCTTCTTTAATCCATATTCCCCCCATTAATTTATAACCATTTCCATTTTGTCTGCTTTCATCACAATATATTTTATAAGTTCCCAATCAAGTATCACTCCTTGAACTTATAGCCCATTATTTGCTTCTTCATCCTCTATAGCCTTAATTATTCTTATAATCTGCTTGATAGCCTTATCGTCTAAGTCTTTGGTCTGCTTAAACAGAAGCTGCAGGTTCTCCCTTTGGGCGATTTGCTCCCAGGTTTCTTGCAATTCTGGGTCGTCAGAGATTGCTTTTTTAATTTTATCTGCATTAGAACGATTATTTGTTAAACCAAGAAGATAATCTGTAGAAACGCCAAAGTAATCAGCAGTTTTTTCTATAAAATGTTTCTTAGGTTCTCTTTTATTATTCTCATATCTAGAAATTGTAGATTTTGTAGTTCCGATTTCTTCGGCTAAATCTTCCATTGTTACTCCAGTTTCATTTCTGAGTTGTTTGAGTCTTTCCGCAAAAGTTACCAATTAGACTACCTCCTAACACCATTATTATACACAAAACACCCGAATTAATAAATAAAGTTGCCAAATTTATAAAAAAACTTTAAATAAGTGTTGACAAGTTGCCAAATGTACTCTATAATATTAATTAGTAGTTGTCAATCGGGAACAAAAGGAGGTGTGATTGTGGAAGCTAAATTAAATAAATTAAAAGGTTTGATTGCTCAAAATGAAATGACTCATGCTGATATTGCCAATTTAATAGATGTGGCCTCTAACACTTTCAGTAGAAAGATTAACGGAAGGACCCCATTTACACTGCCAGAGGCTAAAGATATAGCTGATCATTTCAATGTCACTATTGATGAATTATTTTTTTATGACGAAGTTGCCAAAAAGGAACAAAGCGCATAGAAAGGAGAGTTTAATGGATCAGTTAATAGAAAAGTCTTTCAACTTAACTTTAAAGTATTTTGACCCAACAGATAGATTCGGGGAGAATCCAGAAAAAGCTATATTTAAAGATTTTACAGAAATGGTAGACAATTTTATGGGAATAGAAAAAAATAATTTTGTTGGTGGTTGCAATGATAACAGGCGAACTAAACACGAATCTATTTTTAAGATGTTAAAACCTAATTTAGAAGAACAAGTATCTTTTGGTACTGGGGAAGGAGGATATAAAAAATACGGGGTTAAAAGATATATTGCCGACTTCTATGATAGAAATAATAATTTAATTTATGAAATAGACGGCAGAAATCATAGTGATGAATTACAGATTTTAAAAGATAAAATACGTGATTATTTTTTTCTTCATGATTTAAATATAAAAACTATAAGACTTTCAAATGATGAAGTTGAAAAAATATTAAAAAGAAGACTTGAAAAAATTTACAAAACCAATCCATTAACTTTAAAAAAGATAATCAACAACTTTGAGAGGGGTGAAATAATTGCTTATTGATATTAGTGAGATTATTGTTAAAGATCGCATTAGAAAAGATTTTGGTGATATTAAAGAGCTGGCAGCTGACATTGATAGAAATGGATTAATAAATCCTATTACAGTTGTTGAAATTAATAATAAATATAGATTGATTGCTGGGGAAAGAAGATTGAGGGCTTGCAAAAGTCTTGGCAAAGAGAAAATAAAAGCAAATAAAATATCTATTGAAGATGCTGAACAGGCTTTAAGAATTGAAATCGCAGAAAATGAAAATAGAAAAGATTTCAGTTTATCAGAAAGACAGAAATACATGCAAAAATTAATTGAAATTAAAAAATCAACTGGTGCAAATTTGCACCAAGCCGAAAAGGAGTCTGCTAAAGAGATAGGTATAGGAAGTAGGAGGCAATACTATAAGGAAAAATTTATTGCCGAAAATGCAGATGAAGAATTAATAAAGCAACTTGATGAAGAACAAATCAGTATTCATGGAGCTTATCAGAAACTCAAAAAAGAGAAAGAAGAATTAGAAAGAAGAAAAAACCAACTCGAAGCCAGAGCTGAACGGATCGGTGAAATGTATGAGAAAGAAAAAAGAGAGAAGGAAGAACTCGAAAGAAAAGAACCAGAGGTTATTGAAAAAGAAGTAATACCAGATGACTACAAAAAAACTAAGCAAAAATATAGAAATATGAAAAGAGAATTACAAAAAAGAGAAGATGAAATTAAAAATAAAGAATCTGAAATTGAGAAAATGCAAAATAAGATGAAAAGGTTAGAAGAATCAGCAGAGTTGAATAAAAGTCAGACTGAAGAATATAAAGAACTAAAGAAAAATATTAGGCAGTTAAAAGAAGATAAATCCAGTATTCACAGAAAAATTGAAGCAGCCACAAGTATTTCTGGTCTAATAGTAAAAATAGAAAATATGCTCCAAAAAGAACTGGCTCCAGTGAAATACAGTAGAGCAATTAACGAGCAAGCTGATGATGAGATAGTCATCAAGAATTTAAGTGAAATTATTGAGAGGGTAGAAAAATGGTGCGGAGAAATGAGAGAACTGTTACCAAACAAAAATTATATTGAGGTGAAAAATTATGAATAATTTAATGAATGTTGAAGAGTTATCTCCTGAGCAATTAGATGCTTTAGCAGTAAAGGTAATTAACAGAAAAACTAATCTAGCTATACAAACAGCAACAGAGGCTTTGGACGAAGCTAAAAAGGCTAATGAACAGATTAGAAATGTGAAAAATGAGATGGAAGAACAGATTGAGGTCGCAAAAAACTCTATGAGGGTTAATGCTCCGAGATATGATTGGGTTAATCAAAGTAAGTTTGGTGAGTTTTTAGAACCGAGTATCGGCTCAAAAACATTGGGCAAATTACTGAAAGTTGTTGGTCTGGCTAAGAAAAATACTGCAAGAACAACACCTTACAGAAAATATATTGGCGAAAATAAATATGCCAGGATTAGAACATTCGAGCATTATTCAACAACAGATTGGAATTATGAAAAATGTTTAGATTATATTGATGACTGGTTAGAGGAGCAAGGCCATGATAAAGAATTTTACTCTACTGAAAACGAGGAAGATAGAAAAGAGTTTATAGATCAACTTTATGAAGAATATGTTGATTAAAAATTTATCTTTGGGAGGATTAATAAATGGATACTTTAGACTTTGAGATAACAACAGATGAAATTTATTCAGTCGCAGTTGACGAAACTCTTAATGTTTTCTTGAAAAGGAATGATATTTTACAGCTAGATAATTTCGAATTTAAAAACGCCACTAGAATAAAACTGGACAAATTTAAAGATTGCGACGGTTTTAATAGAGCTTATATCTATGATAAAACAGGCCAGATAGGGCTGCTCAGGCAAGAAGGTAAATTATTTTTAGAGAAGGTTTGCGACACCACTAATATAAATACTGGTGAAAAAGGAAGGCTTTTAAATTTATCAGGCACAAAATTTGATATAGATAATTTTTTAAAAATTCCAGAGGAGGAAAATTAATTGGAAAACATCTTAATAGACATGTTCAAGCAATTCAATGACCAGGTGGATGGAATCTATTTTGTTGACAGAGTCAATAAGGAGCTTAAATTTGTCAAAGGTGATAAATGCGACAGTATTTGCCCGCTAGAAGAGATTGAAAGTGCTGAGTTTGCTAATGACATGATTGTTCTTGAAGGCAGCGGCAACTGGAATCTGACTGTAAATGGCCCACAATTTTAGGAGGTGAATCTATTGCTAAGAATTAAATGTGTTACTCATGACCGGGAAACCGGAGAGGTTATCAAGGAAGAGATTACAGATGAAGTGCCAGACATTACCAGGGAGGAACTTAACCGGCCGCTGGCAGAGATAATTTATAACCGTATCAAAGCTAAGGAGAAGCAAGAGGGAGAATACAAACAATCAGCTGCAGGTTAGGAAGGGGGTTCGCCGAGCTAATTGGTGGAGGGCTTTATCTTTAAGTTAATTATATATGGCAGTATTAAAATAATTAACTTAATTTTGTGAATAAAAAACTACAAAGGAGGAAAATTATGAGGACTTTAGGAGATGCAATCAGAGAGGCAATGTCAAGCAAGGGGTTAACTCAGAAGCAGGTTTCAAGACAAGTTGGTGTCGATAGGACAATGCTTTCTAAATACATTAACAATCATGTTGATGTACCAAATGACATTAAAAGAAGGCTTGTTAGTTACCTAAGTGATCCAGTGTTAAGAATTAAGTTTTATGGAACTACATCATCAAATATTGTTTTTGATAAAGCTCATTTAGAATTTTATAAGTCAGGACTTAAGGCGATTGAAGAATTCAAAGAAGCGATAGAAAGTATTGAGCAAGTTATGGATTTTGCTTATAACATTAACTCAAAAGCTGATTTAACTGCTGAACAGGATGAAAAATTTGAAAAGATGCTGGATGAAATTGAGGATGCTAATCATGTATGTGACATGCTAGATATAGCTGCAGCTGAACTTGGAGCTGATTTAGATGCCAGGAATCGAAGATGTTATGAGAAGTATAGATCCAGAGGATACTTAGAAGAGTGTGAATACAATGGCTAAGGTTTTAACCAGGAGAGATAAAATGTCAACACTCTGCCGGGATTGCACCGAAAATCCTGACACTTGCGAAAAGGACCCACTGGAGTGCAGCAAGAAATCAAAAGTTTATTTTGAACTTTATGAAGAAACTTTTACTAAAATTAGGAGGGGGAGCAATTAAATTCACACTTAAGCTTAAACCACATGAAGCTGGAAGTTTAATGAGGATTGTAGCTGTTCAAATTAATGATGATGAGGAAGTGATCAGCGAGACTGATGTCGGGTATATAGAAGGAAAATATGCAGATAGGATTTCATTTAAGGAAATGACTGACTGAGGAGGGGAGCAATTGAAAATAAATATTAGTTTATCTGAGGAAATGACAATTAAGAGTTCATTGCAAATGAGACTGGCTAACTTGAAATCGAGAAAACATAAAGATGATTATGTAAAAAAAGAGATCAATAAAATTGAGATGTTGCTGCAGAAGTTGGATAAAGAAGATGAAAAAGAAGCTAAGCGGATTATGAAGATGGAGGGATAGTAATGTTCAGCGAATTAACTTTCAAAATCATGTTAAAAGCTGCAGGAGCAGTTGTTGCGATATGGGTTCTATTGTCACTGGTAATCATAGCACTGGGAGGTTGAGGATGGAGATATATGTTTGTTTGGTAAATGTTTTTATGTATGTGATTTTACCGATAGCTGTTTTGAAAATGTCGATAGATTTTTTTAAGGATGTGAGAAAAATGTGGAAAGAAAATAGAAAAAACTCAACTGAGGGCAAATCAGCTGAGCGAGATAAAATTAAACACTCTAACTATAATATATCAAAAAAGAGAAACATTAACAACCTGGAGAGGTGGAGATAGATGAAAATTAAAAAACTGAAAATTAGTAATTATATAGGAATTGAGGAATTAGATTGGGACCCGGGAATGATTAACATTATTGAAGGGCCAAAAGGAACTGGCAAGACTTCGATTACAGAAGCTATTGAAACTGCTCTAAGTAATAATAAGCGCCGGACAGAAGTTATCAGCCATGGGAAAGATGAAGCCTTATTGTTTGTTGAGACTGATGAAGGGCTAGAAGTTGACCGCAGGCTTAGAACTGATAAGAGCGATTATCTAAGACTTAACGGAGATATGGTCGCTAAATCAACTGAAAGCGAATTAAGAAAGTTTTTCAGAGGCGATATATTTCGCCCGCTTGATTTCATAGATTTGTCAATTGATGAACAGACAGAAATTATCTTAAGCATGATCAAGATGGATTATTCAGAGGAAGAGATTAATGACTGGTTTGGCGAAGATGTTTTGAAAGATATTAATACCAGTAAGCACTTATTGCAGATACTGAAAGACATCGAAGGAAAATATTATAATGAGCGGACCGAGATTAATAGAGAGATCAGATCGTTAGAATCTCAAGTTAAAGGAATTGAGTCAGAACTTCCACCAAATTATGACGGTGAAAAATGGAAGAATGAAAAAGTCCAGGAGTATTATAATAAGGTCTCAAAAGCCAGAGAACTCAATCGGAAAATTGAGAAGGCTCAAACTTTGAAAGCTAATTTTGAGGATAGAGTTTCAGCTATTGAGGCAGAGGGAAAATCAAAGCTGGGTGAAGTTAGAGAGAAATATCAGCAGCAGAAAGAGGAAATTAAGGAACTGATTGAGCTTAAGGAAAACAAAATTGAAAATAAACAAAAGGAAATTAAACAAGTTGAAGCTCAGCTTTTGAATGATAATGACCAAGTTGATGATTGGCTACAGAAAGAGATTCAAATATTGAAGACTAAAGCAGAACAAGAGAAGCAAGAAAATGAAGAAGAGGCGGCTAACAGAAAGTATGAGATTGAGAAAACTATTCAATATCAAAAAGAAAAAATATCAGCTAAAAAGTCAGAACTCAATGGACTGGATAAGCAAAAAGAATTGGAGCTTAAGTCGATCGATAAAGAAGTAGTCAGAGATGTTAAAGCAGAAAGAGAAAAACTTTCAGAAGCAGAAAAATTACTAAAGGAAAAAGAAATGGTTGAAATTGAGCCGCTTCAGGAAGAAGCTGATAAGGTTGCAGAAATGAAGGAATATTTGTCCGAATGGAACAGAATGGTTCAGATTAGAGAAGGCCAGCTTACTCAGAAGAAAGAATACAGCGATCACTTAACAGAGCTAATTGAAATAGCAAGGGATAAACCTTCTGAGTTAATTCAAAAGCACGAAATGCCGCTTGAAGGAATATCAGTTGATGAAGAGGGATTAATTAGAATTGATAAGACTCTGCTTGACGGATTATCAAACGGCGAAAAATTAGAAGTTGCTTTCCAGATTGCGTTACAGAGAATGGGAAGACTTGAAATTATGTGCTTAGATGGGTTCGAAAAACTTAATGAGTCAGAACAAGAAAAAATACTTAAGATGTGTCGGGAGAATGGGATTCAAGCTTTTGTGACTATAACTAAAGATACTAAAAATAATGAGCGGATTATAAGAAGTGATTCAAATGATGAGAATTAACAAAAAATTAGTAGCTATGCTGGTGATCATGATTCTATCAATCGGAATTGCAGTTGGAACTGTCTTAACAGCTGACGAACAGCTTGATAATTTGGCGGCGTCTGAACAGACAATTAATGAAAAGGTAGAAGAAGCCCTTGAAGAAAAGTTTGCTAAGGAGCAGGCAAATATGCAGTTATATGTAATGAGTGCAGATAATGTTGATACCGGCGAGAGAGTTCATTTCTATTATAGAAGTGATGACAATCCGTTCTGGAGAGCTCACAAAATTATGGAAAAAGAAAAGATTAACTTTGAGAATTTGGTGATAAGGGAATCGGATTTATTGGAGGAGGAAAAGTAAATGGATGAACAATTTCAGCAACAAATAATCGATAAATTACAGTCGATAATTGACAGAATCGAGTCAGGTAAAATAGAAGTAAGAACTATAGGCGAAACGTCAGAATTTATGTATCAAGAATATTTTGATGAAGATAAACTTTCAGAAAATATTAATATTGAAATTAATGGATTTGTAAAGAGTGATTACAATGCCTAAAGTAATTAATCCTGACCAAAATATACAGCCCAGAGCGAGAATATATCTTAATCACATCGATTCAAATTATTTTGACGGTGTTCAGTACATGGCTTGGATAGTTAGAGGTAGAACAGCTTATAAGCAAAAATATGGAGTTTTGGGAATAAGTGACCATGATAGATTTACAGAGTTTTTAAAGACATTTCCGGTTGAGGAGGCTAATTAATGAATGTAGCTCACGCTCGAGAAACGCTCAAAATAATTGATAGAGCAGTCAAAGGTCATATGCTAACCGAAGACGATTTAAACCGAATTGACGTGATTATATTAAGCAGAATGGAGGAAGAAATTGAAGAGACTGATAGTTAAAATATTATTATTAATTATTCGCTTTTGTTTAAGACTTTTTGAGAAACTAACAGGCTTAACTATTTCAGCTGTAGGATATAGTAATCATAAAAACTGGTTAGAGATAGAAGTTTGGCAAAAAGATTATAGCTTTGAATGGGAAGAATATAAGGATTGCAATTACAAAATTCAACTAACTGAAGGAATTAGAATTACTTACTGGGATATTGAAGAAGATTTTAATACTATGAAAGGGGTTAATTATAATGAATAGAAGCAAAATGTTATGTTTTTTAGAGGAATTGCTGGAAGACTCGGCCGAAATGAGGCCTATAACTGGTAAACGATTTTTAGAAGAAGGAATTGATGAACTTCAAGATATATTAGTCGCTGAGGATTACAACAATAATACAGTTGGAAATTTGAGCCTGAAAGTGAATTTGAATGATGATGGAGTTATTAATGAATTGACTCAGATTGAAAGTAAACTGGAGAGAATTAATGTTTTGATGGATCAGGTTAGAGAAAAAGTTAACACAGATTATCAAATTAAAATAGGGGTTGAGGTTAATGAGTAATCAAAAACAAGTAGTTTTACAGCAGGCACATGGCCAACTTAACAAATTCTTAGATAAAAAGCAGGCAGCACTTCCAAGTGATTTTAATGAAACTAGGTTTTTACAAAATTGCATGACTGTTCTTCAGGATACTAAAAATATAGAAAAAATGAAACCTGTATCAATTGCCAGAACAATGCTCAAAGGCGCATTTTTAGGCCTAGATTTCTTCAACGGCGAATGCTATGCAATACCTTATGGGAATGATTTAAACTTCCAAACGGACTATAAGGGCGAGATTAAACTCGCTAAAAAGTATTCAATTAATGATATTCAAGATATTTACGCGAAAGTTGTTAGAGAAGGAGATTTCTTTGAGGAAAAGATTTCAGACGGCAAGCAGTCGATTGATTTCAGACCAAAATCTTTCAATGATGGAGATATAATCGGAGCTTTTGCAGTTTGCCTGTATAAAGATGGATCAATGATTTATGAAACTATGAGCAAGAAGGAAATTGAGAAAATAAGAAGCGATTTTTCTAAGATGCCTAATAGTTTGATGTGGAAGAAAACTCCAGGAGAAGCTTATAAAAAGACAGTTCTCAGGCGATTAACTAAGATGATTGAACTTGATTTTGGGAACCAGGAGCGAAAGAAAGCATATGATAATGGGTCCGATATGGAATTTGAGGAAGAAAAAAAGAATGAAGAAAAGTCTCCATTTGATGAAAAAGATGAAGCTGTAGATGTTGATTATGAAGATGTAGAAGATGAAGAACCAGAAGATGATTTTGCAAAAGATGTTGAGGATACTATTAAGGAGAGTGGTGAGTGATGGAAAAATATAATAAATTAAAAGCTATAGCTGCACAGAAAGAATATATAAGAGAAAACGGAGGGCCATTCTTCGCTCCAAAACATGGAGTTTGTTGGAAATGTCATAAAAATATTTATGAGCCAGAAACCGCTATTAATGCAAATGGGAATGAATATATTACCGGAATCACAGTTGAAGAAGCTGGCAATCGCAGAATAACTGGTTGTCCTCATTGTAACAGAAGCTATTGTTCATAAATTAAAAAAATCAAAGGAGGAAGATGATGGCTGAATATACTGAAGGTCCTTGGTTTTTGGATGATGATAAATTTTATAAATTGAAAATATTAAATAAAGATTTTATTGAGATTACAGAAGTTTACAGTTGGGATATTTCAGATTTAAAAGAAACAAAAGCTAATGCTAGATTAATAGCAGCTGCACCTGATTTATTAGAAGTGGTTGAGGAATTAATCAGCACTATCGAGAATGCTCCAGACCCTAGAATGGTAAATGATCACATAAAAATTGTTAAAGAGGTTATAAAAAAAGCTAAAGGTGATAATGATGCTTAAACTTACTGACGATAATTATCACTCAAGAAAAGCAAATTCAAAATATATGTCAGTCTCGACTTTCAAATCATTTCTGCCCTGGTACTCATATGGGTGTGAGGCCAAGGCTTTAGCGAAAATCAATGGAGAATGGGAGGAAGAACCGAGTTCAGCAATGCTAATGGGCTCATATATCCATGCTTGGGCAGAAGGAAAGCTTGATGAGTTTATGGCTAACACTCCTGAATTATTCAAGCAAAACGGCGGATTATATGCGAAATACAAGCATGCTGACAAGATGATCGAAACTATCAAAAATGATGAATACATGATGAAAGTGCTGCAAGGTGGCAAGGAAGAAATAGTAACTGGGGAGCTCTTCGGAGTTCCCTGGAAGGCAAAAGTTGATGTCTTGAATGATGAATTTCAGACTTTCACAGACCTTAAAACCACTCGAGAAATTGGCAGGGATTATTACAACGAACATGCTCAGGAATATCAAAACTTCATTAATTACTGGGGTTATGATATTCAAATGGCAGTCTATGCAGAACTAATTAAGCAGCAGAGAAAACTGGATAGTTATTATATGCCTCATATTGCCGTAGTCGATAAGCAGGACCCGCCAGATAAGGCTGTTATTTATTTTGGTACTGATTGGATACAGGATAAGCTGGAAGAACTTGAAATAGTCGCTGAAAGAGTTGTAGATGTCTGGGCAGGGAAAAAGGAGCCAAATAGGTGTGGGAAGTGTGATTATTGTAGATCAACTAAAAAGATTACTGAATCGATATATTGGAAAGATTTTTAGGAGTGATTAGATGGCTGGCAAAGGTTGGATTTCAGTTCATAGAAAAATACAAAGTCATTGGGTTTGGGATAGTTCCGAGCCCTTTGACAAACGCTCCGCTTGGATAGATATTTTATTGTTAGTTAATCATAAGAAAAATAAATTTTTATTGGGTAACGAATTGGTTGAAGTTGATAAGGGCGAAAAGATAACATCTGAAAGAAAATTAGCTAAAAGATGGCATTGGTCGAGGACTAAAGTTAGGAATTTCTTAGAGTTGCTTAAAAAAGATGAAATGATTGAGTTTGAAAGAAAACCCCACAAAAGAACCAGGCTTAAGGTCCTAAACTATGGGGATTATCAAGGTTCGGGAAACCAGCAAAAAACCAGTAAAAAACCACAGAAAAACCAGTCGAGTACCAGCAAAGAACCAGTAAAAAACCTAAACAATAATGATAATAATGAATTAATAATGAAGAATAATGATAATAATATAAGTCTGGAATCGAAAATTGGGGAAATTTATAATTCACTTTCTGAGAATAAAAGACAATTATTTCATGCTTATATTGATCTTTATCGTCAAGAAAACAAATCTAAAAAAATTACAGAAGGCAAACATCATAGATTACTTGTAGAATTATTTAAAATATATAAAGAAATGAAATTTGATTTCAATGGCAATGAGTATAAATTGAATGAGAAATCTTTTGAATCAGGTGTAAGTGAAATTATTAAAAAAGAAGTTGCAAACTTGAATTATTGCAAAAAAGTTTGGATCAGCGAATTGGAAAGGAGCAAAAATAGTGGGGAACAAGTTTCAGAAAACTATTCAGATGAAGAAGAAAAACTTGGAGCAGAAGTCGACGAACTCTTTGACCAGGACTAAGAATTTAATCAGCAAAGAGAGGCAAATTGAACTATTATACGAAAATCTAGTAAAGCAGTTCAAAATCCCGAAGCGATTCAGAAATAAGACATTCGATAATTATAATCTAGAACGCGGAAATAAGCAGGCATTTAAAAAAGTGATGAATTATGCTAACGATTACAAAAAACGCGTTAAAAATGGAACGTGGCTTGTTCTAGCGGGTGGATATGGACTTGGCAAGACTCATCTTGCTTTAGCAGCTGGCAAAAAGTCACTTAAATATTATGCTGAAAAGAAGGCTGAAAAATCAAGAAGCCTTAGTTATATTGGTTCAAGCCCAGTGAAATTCATATCAAGTTCAGAGATGATTCAGGCGATTAGAGATAGTTATGATAGTGATCAGTTAGATGAAAGGCAGCTAATGAACGGGTATAAAAAAACTTCTCTGCTAATAATTGATGATTTAGGAACTGAAAAGGCTTCCGACTGGCAGAGGGAAAAGATGTATATTGTCTTAAATTACAGATATAACGAACTACTGCCGACTATTATAACTACTAATCTGAATGGTTCGGAATTGACCAAACATATATCGCCCAGAGTTGTAGATCGGATGACAGAAGCGGCTGACCGAGGTAAGTATTTTGTGAAATTTGATGGCAAAAGTTATAGGAGGTCAAAATGAGAGATTATGAATATCTGCCGGCTGGTCAAAGAAAGTTGGCTGAACAACTGGATGAGGAAGATTTTAAAAGAGAAGAAAGGACCAGGGAGCTTGAGGAATCACTTAAATCTACTCGTAAAGCAATAGAAAATGTAGAAGAAGGCAGTATTATTTATTTTGAATTGATTAGAGTTGAAGAAAACATTTTGGAAGTCTTAAATAAATACAATTGAGGTGATGAAAGTGATAAGTGGATAGAAACTTAAGGAGGCAAAAATGAACCTAAAAGAAAAGCTAATGGAAGATCATCCGCAGTTAAGTGAATCGCAGATAGAACAAATAATTGAGGAAGCCGAGAGGAAGGTTGATAATGCCGAAGGAAAAGAAATTTGCCCTTGATGTTCCTGAAACTCAAATAGATGAAGAAAAATTAATAAAATATATCAGACAAATCGTTAGGGAAGAAGTGAGAAAATATTTTGAAGAAAGAATTCCTGAGTTCGATTAATAGTAATATAGTGTTTTGGATAGTAGTGGCATGGTTTGTTGCGAGGTTTACCAGAATAAAATAGAGGGGGGTAAAAATGGATAATATTTTTGGTTGGATTTTAGTAATAGGTGCATTTATTATAATGGCTGTTACAAGGGAGTAAAGGAGGTTGATTATGACTGAACGTAAAAAAGGCAGTATATTAATTGATATTGATAGTTCAGCGCTTGAAGTTATACAGGTTACAAAATGCAGACAATGTGATGGATTAAAATATTATGGTAAAGATTTAGAAACTGGCGTATTTGGTTGGTGGCACGAAGCTGAAGTGGTTGGAACTGAAGAAGAAGTTTATAAAGGAGGTTAATTATGAATATCAAAGAATGCAAAGCTGGAATGACAGTTAGAGCTAAGAAAAATATATCGGCGAGTGTTAGCGAAGGTGATGAAGTAAAGATAATTTATGCTCAGGAATATCCACCTTTTATTGACATAGACAATGGTGATGTTATTGTGCCTGAGCGTTCACCTGAGCATTTTGAAAAAGTTGAGGGAGGTAAATTAATGTATATTATTCAAGTTAAGCGTGATCCGAATATGGAAAACTTTGTTGATATGGCGGAGGAAGAAAAACCAGCTGCAGCTAAGCAGAGAATGAAGCAACTGGTTGGAGAATATCAGTCGGAAGGCAGAATTGTAGAAGTCAAGGCAGAGGCTAAAATGGAATATAATGATTATTTCAAAGAAGAAATTGAGAACAAAAAAGAAGAATTAGAAATTAATACAGTCGATCCAGATAGTTTTATTAAATCTTTAAAAGAAACAAAAATAAATAAATCACCATGCAAAGGAGAAATATGCGCTCATTACAATGATGGCGAATGCGAGTCTTTTGATAATATTAATGACCCGATAGTTAATAATGAAGGAGAATGCCAGGGTTTTAAACCTGGCGGAAAAGAATATATCTTAAATGAGATTAAAAGAGTTTCTGAATTTTTAGATAAGACTCCATCGATGGGAGATATGGCAGCCAATACCGATATAGACCGCAATCAATATTACAGATTATTCGATGGATATAAAGATGCTTGCAAACAAGCTGGCCTTACACCTAATAAGGCAGGTAAATAATGAATACAGGCTGGGAAAAGAAAAATATAACTAGAAAATTAGATTTATTTTCAGAAGTTAAAGAAATGTCAGCTATAAAGTATAAAGATTTCCGATTAAGTTGCGGACTGGATCTTCCGAGTTTAGGAACAATAATTAGCAACTTTGGAACATGGAATAATTTCAAAAAAGAAGTATATGAAGGTGGAGCTCAAAATGAAAGTTAAAGATTTAAAGAATATTCTAGAAGAATATAATCAAGAAGCCGAAATCTCAATATTAATTAATAATCAAAAACAAAACATAAAATCAATACTATTTGGTAGTTCTGAAGGAGTAACTATGGAAACCGCTGAAGATGTTTTAATTGAACCTGATAATTCTAATAATTTTCACGAGGAGGAAAATAATGACTAACTGGGAGTGCAAAAACTGTAGAAAAGAAACTGATCACCAAATCGAGCAAACTGGACAAGAAAAATATAAGGATTACAAAATTCTAATTTGCCAGGTATGTGGCGAAAAGGAAATGGTCCCCGAAAATATAATTGAGCAGCAGGAAGATGACAGCTTGAAAGTCAACTGGGGGGCGATTCAAGAATGAGCTGGAAATCATTCAAGAAAAAATATCATGTTGAGGCTATTGTTTATCCGTGATGGCCCGGGCAATCGGAGGTGGAATTATGCTTAGAATCAAAAGTTATAAAGATGTTCAGATAATTAAACACGCATTGCAGCATTATATAAAAAGAGATGGAGCTTCAGATAAGGATATAAGACAGGAAAAGAAAGTCTTGGTTCAAACAAAAGAAGAAGTAGAGTGGATGAAAGAGAGGTATGGTATAAATGACTGAGAAAATGAGCGCTGAAGAATACAGAAAAAATAAAAATTTATCAGAATATGATGAGCAAATTAAGTTAGCTGAATACTTAGATATGAAAGGCTATTTATGGTGCCATGTACCAAACGGAGGAAATAGAAATCCAATTACAGGTAAGAAACTAAAGATGCAGGGAGTTAAGCCAGGAGTGCCAGATGTGCTGATATTTGATGATCCAACTTCCGAATATACAATGAATTTTAGTGGAATTGCTATTGAACTCAAAAGAAGCAATGGAAAGCCGTCAGATGTAAGGGATACTCAAAAAGAATGGTTAGAAGCTTTAGAATGGAGAAATTGGCAGACTAAAGTTGCTTTTGGAGCTGATGATGCTATTGAATTCTTAGAAGAATTGGAGGCTTAATCATGACAGTAGGGGAGCAAATAGAAAAGCGGCAGCCTCAAATATATAATTTTCTGATTGATTGCTTTGATTTGAGTCTGAGAAAGACCGAAAGAGTTGAGCCAGTTGAATTTGCAGAAGATGACTCAGTTTTTAATTATTACAGGGAGATGATGGAAAAGCCGAGGGGAGTGAAACTCTAATGGAGCCAGAAATTAAAGAAAGGATAGAAGAACAGCTTAAGAATTATCCTTTTTTAAAATCTAAAATAAAAATTACAACAAATAAAATAGCACATCAAGAAGATTATGCAGCTCAAGCTACTGATTATTCTAAAATACCAGGGGGAAAGACTAACAGCGTCTATTCTGATGTTGAAGAGTTTGTACAAAATAAATTAGATAAACATCCAGAATTAATTGAATTGATCATGAGAAAAGAAAGAATAGATGCTGCTCTTGAGTGTTTAACATACAAAGAAAAGCGATTAGTAAGATATAAATACTTTGAGGATATGACTGATAATGAAGTCAGTGATAAAATGAGGGAACTAGAGTTGCAGACATTTAGTATCAGAAATGATTCGACTATTAGAGATTATTCAAGCACTACAATTCAGCGTATGAAGAAAAAAGTGCTGGAAAAGCTACAAAAAGTAGGGTTATGAGAAAAATGAGCAACAATCGGGCAATAAACGGGCAACTTTCGGGCAACATTTCATTAGATTATGTGATATTCTATTATTGTGGAAATAAATATAAACTTTGTTTTGTTTATTTTCCTCCTTTATTGGAGCCCTGGCCTTGCACCTCCAGGGCTTTTATTATTTTGAGGGGAGAGGGAGATTATAGAGGGTGTGGGGTGCTGTTGAGTTATTTATTTTCAAGAAAGATAGGAGGAGAATATGTTTGTAAAATGTGATTCATGTAATATAAAATTTGAATTTAAGAATCCTAAGAAAAGAAAACTAACTGATCAGGTTTCAGAAATATATTTTGAATGTCCTAATTGTGGGGAAAAGTTTCACTCTTATTATGAGAATGAGAAAGTTAGAAAGCTAATTGGAAAAAATAAGGAATTACAAAATAAGTTAAAAGCAGATATTACCCAGGCTAAATATGAAAGTTTGATGAAAAAAGTAAAATACAATAAGAGAAAAATAGGGAAAGAGCAGAAGAGAATAAAGAATAATTTAAAAGGTGATTAGATGAAAATCATCAGAGGAGATAAGAATTGCAGCAGATGTGAAAATGATTATTTTTCAGATGGAGCAACTGAAATAATGAAAAACAATAATTTATGTATTGAATGTGTTATGGAATATCACCGCTATATGTTTGGTGCAATGTACAATAATCAAGAATTTTTAAGTATTGAAGATTGGAAGTAATTTTAAAAGGGGGTGTTGTCAGTGAAAAAATTAAGATGTATCGGATTGAAAAATGATGGTAGTAGATGTACCAGAAAAAAAGAATTTGAAAATGATGAAGCTCCAAGAGAATGGAGGTGCTGGCAGCATCCTGAAGAAAAAAATAATAACTTAAGTTTAACTGAAAAACAGAAAGCTTTTGCTGATGAATATATTATTTCTATGAATGCAACTGATGCAGCTATTAAAGCTGGTTACAGTAAAAATAGCGCTTATGCTATCGGAAATCAAAACTTGAATAAACTTGAGATTAAAAATTATATAGAAAAGAGACTCAAAGAAAAAGAAGCGGCCAGAATTGCAACCCAAGATGAAGTTTTAGAATACTTAACAGAAGTAATGCGAGGGGAAATTGAAGAAGAAACAGTTGTTACTGAAAATACTGGGGATTATCAAAGTCAGGCCAGAGTTGTGAAAAAGAAAGTTGGCCCTAAAGATAGGAATAAAGCAGCTGAATTACTTGGTAAAAGATATTCTCTCTTCAAGGACAATATAGATATTGAACTTAATGGTGGAGTTCAAATAATAGATGATATAGAGTGATTTTATGAAGAATAGAGTAAGATTAAGCGATCATGTTATACCGAAATTCAGAGATTTTTGGAAAGCTACTAAAAAGGATAAATATTTATATTATGTTCTTAAAGGTGGTCGCTCTTCAGCAAAATCATCACATATAGCTATTAATAGACTTATGGCTACAATTAAAAATCCAGTAAATGGGTTAGCTGTTAGGAAGCATGCAAAATATATAAGAGAATCAATTTTTACAGAATTCAAATGGGCAGCAAGATTGTTAGATGTTGATCAATATTTTAAATTTCAGGTTAGTCCTATGCAGGTAATATATTTGCCTCGAGGTAATAAAATATTATTTGCAGGTGCTGATGATCCAACTAGAATTAAATCACTTGCTACTGAAGAATATCCATATACATGGCTCTGGATTGAAGAATTGGCTGAATTTAAAACAGAAGATGAGGTAGGAACCATAGAGGACTCTATAGTCAGAGAAGAGACAGGCTTTGATTATAAAGTCTTTTATTCTTATAATCCACCAAAAAGAAAAACTAACTGGTGCAATAAGAGATTTAACAGTGTGACTTTGCCTGATTTATATTACGTTCATCATTCAGATTATAGAGATAATCCTTATATAGCAAGACAAACTCTGCAAAAGATTGATATTTTAAAAGAAGAAAATGAACGAAAGTATAGACATACATGGTTGGGAGAACCTATAGGGTCTGGAGTTGTGCCTTTTAATAATTTGAAGTTTAGGAAAATAACTGATAAAGAAATAAATAGATTTGATAATATTCGACCTGGGATTGACTGGGGCTATGGAGCTGATCCATTTTCTTATGTTAGGTGGCATTATGATTCAACCAGAAGAATATTATACGCAATAGATGAGATATACCAGGTTAAATTAAGCAATAGAGAAGCGGCAAAAAGAATTAAGAATAAGGGTTATGAAAATGATTTGATTATAGCCGATAGTGCTGAGCCTAAATCTATAGACGAACTTAAAGATTATGGGATAAAAATAATAGGAGCTAAAAAAGGACCTGGATCAGTTGAGTATGGAGAAAAATGGCTAGATGATTTAAATGCTATTGTTATTGATCCAAAAAGAACGCCCAATATTGCTAGAGAGTTTGAAAATATAGATTATCAAACAGATAGAGACGGCAATATAAAAAATAAACTTATTGACAAAGATAACCATACTATCGATGGTACTCGTTATGCATGCGAAAAAGATATGGAGATAAAACCAGATTTATCACCAAGAAAAAACAAGCCTGCAGGATATTAGGAGTTGATGAAGTTATGAGTTATTTAAGCAAAGGAGATAGCTGGCCTCCAACAGATGATGACCGTAAAAGAATAGAAAAGTATAAAGAAAACAAAAAGCTTTTTAGAGGTAAACATGATGAAATTTTTAAAGATGTGCAGCGTAGATTAGAAAATGCTGATCAGAAAGCAATGACTTATCTTGTAGCAAATTATTGTGGTCTGCTTTCTAAGTTATCAGCAGATATGCTTTTTGGTGAGCAGCCAAAATTTAAAGTAAATAATGAGGATACTGATGAAAGACTGCAGGAATTAATAACAAAAAATAAACTTTATACAGGACTTTATGAGTCAGCTTTAGGTAATTCTTATCGTGGAGACTCCTGCTATAAAGTTAGATATGCAAGAAAAAATAAATTTTCTGAAGAGCGCAGCATAATAATTGAGTCTCAAAATCCTAATTACTTTTTTGTAGAGCAGGCAGACGATAATATTAGACAGGTCAATAGACAGATCATCGGTTGGGATTTTATGAAGGATATGAATGGCGATGATATAGAAGACACCAGGTTTTTAAAGCTGGAAGTCCATGAGCCAGGCAAAATTTTTAACTTTTTATATAAAATTAGTGGGTATACAGTTCAGGAAGAGGTCTCACTTGATACTTTATACCCTGAGCTTGATAAAATGCAGCAAACAGGAGTAGATGACTTTATAATAACTCATATACCCAACTGGCGTGATGATGAAGTTTTCTGGGGTTATAGTGACTATTTAGATATTAAGAGCCTGCAGGATGAAGCTAATAATAGAATAAGTCAGATTTCTAGAGTTCTAGATAAGCATGCAGATCCAAAAATGAAAGGGCCAGCAGAAGCATTAGATGAAGATGGTCGGGTTGATGTATCTGGCAGCAAGTATTTCCCTTATGAAAAAGATGGAGCCGAACCAGGCTATATAACTTGGGAAGCGAAACTTGAGATGGCTTTTAAACAGATAGATTATATTCTTAAAATGATGTTTTTAGTTACTGAAACTTCACCTGATGCTTTTGGTTTAAGTGAGAGTAATGTTGCTGACTCTGGTAGAGCCTTAAAATATAGATTGATGAGATTGCTTTCTAAGATTGCAAGGAAGAAAAGATATTATGATGATGGAATAAAAGATATTCTTTATAAAGCTCAGTTAATGGATATTTACCACAATAATAAAAAATATGACGCTGAGAGACCTTCAGCAAGTTGGAGAGATGGAATACCGGATGATCCAAAAGAGGAAGCAGAAGAAACTGAAATACTTGATAGAGCAGGTGCTATTAGTTTAGAAGAAAAAGTTAGGAAAAATAATCCTGATAAAACTGAAAAATGGATACAAAAAGAAGTAGCTAGAATAGAATCGGAATTAGAACAGCAGCAGTCAAGTTCCCCTTATACGATTTAAGGTTGGTGATATAAATGGCTGATATGTATGATGAACTAGAGCCTAACAATTTAGAAAAGAACCCGGCTGAAGAAGAGATACTGCAAATTTTGGATAAGTATAAGAAGGTAACTGATTCTATTGATAGGGAAGCTTTAAAGTTAAGACAGATGGGTAATAAAAAAGATATGCTGGCCCAGTTGAACAGGTTGAGAAAAAGGGCTGCTCAAGATTTAACTGAACTGGCTAAAAGTGCTGAAAACTTTGCCCGTATTGCTGCACCTAAAAGCAATTTATCTGGTAGAGAGTTAGCAAATAACTTTATTAAAAAACAAAGTAAGTATGTTGACGATAAGGGTGAAGTCATACAAATCTTTGATCTAATTCCTAAAGACAGAGAAAAGATAAAAGAAATCACAGAAAAAGTTACTGCTGAAATGCTTAGAGATGTCAGGATGATTAATGACTCCTGGCGCAAAAGATTTGATGGTGTTGTTAGGAGTGGCATTAATGATGTCAGAGGCATTAATCTTATCAAAAGGCCAGGTATTAGAGGTGGTACAACTACAGGGAAAGAAATAGGCAGCAGATTGTATCAGGAAATCAGAAACAGTGGCTTAAAATTAATTGATAGTATTGGCCGCAAGTGGGAGCCGGACAGATATATAAGAATGTTTGCCCGTACGAGGACTAGAGAGCTGCAGACTCAGGGTATTGAAAATAGAATGAATGATTATGGCTTTGATTTAGTGCAAATAAGTGAGCATGTAGATATTGATGGTATGGATATTTGTAATATATACGAATCAAATGTTTATTCTTTATCAGGTGATCATCCTGATTATCCAAAACTTGATGCAAGGCCACCATTTCATCCTAATTGTGCCCATGTGATGACTCCCTGGATTGAGAAATATCAAAATAAGGTAAAAGAGAATATAACCTCTGATAATAGTGATATGAATGTTAGCAAAGAATACAAAAAGTTACATCCTGAACTTAATGATGATGTAATCGAAAAATTAGAAAAAACTCATCTCAAAGTTTTAGAAAGAGGAAAAGAAACTGGAAATGAGCATCTTTCTTTAATTAATAAATCTGATGGTTTGCCGGCCTTTAAAGATTTATCAGGAGGTAAAAGTTCAGTTGAGTTCACTCCAGAACTGGTAGATAAATTGAAAAAGTCGCCAGAAAATAGTATAATTATGGTACACAATCATCCGGGAAGTTCTTCATTTTCTGCTGATGATTTAAAAGTACTGAATAATTTTGATTCAATTTACAGTATGACTGTAGAAGGACATAATGGCAGAAAATATTCTTGTATGATGAGTGATGGCAAAAAAGTTAATTCTGATAGTAAGGTTAATCGCCTATATAGCCAGCATAAATATAAACATCATGAAAAATTTAGAGATAAAGTTTTAAATGGAGAGTTATCAAGCGAAGAAGCGTGGCAGGAGCATAGTCATGAACTTATGACTAGTTTAGCAGATGAGTTAGGATGGGTTTATAGAAGAATTCTTCCTGAGGGGGAATGATATTATGTCTGATGATAATAATAAAAAACCAATCGGATTAGATTTAGTTGATGATAAGCCTGATTATAATAAATCTGAAGAAGAGAATAAAAAAGACTATATTGAGAGATATAAAAAAGTGTATGGAGAAGCTCCGCCGGGAGTTGAAGAATAATGTCAATCTGGGATACACCTTATCAGGACCTGCCGTGGTATCATAGAATTTATGTGCAGCCGATTGTTATGGTTTTAGAAGGTATTAACTGGCTGCTAAGAAAGTTTACAACTAAATTAAAATAATTAAACACCTGAGAGGGTGTCTTTTTTTATGCCTAAATTTAATATTTTTTCTGCACTCCATTGCTGGGGTGCTTTTTTTATGTCCAGACTGGGGAAGACATTAAAAGCTAACTGGTATATAGCTGACAAGCTTAAAACGGTGGTCGACAGACCTAAAACAGGAATTATAAAAGGAGTTGTATAAAATGGAT
>Ga0208033_10051_pt1 | contig 25624 bp, 28 predicted proteins | sample Shrwel1BS1Day87_FD_187539 | JGI IMG/M metagenome (GOLD analysis project Ga0208033, IMG submission 187539) | Subsurface microbial communities from deep shales in Ohio, USA - Utica-3 well 1 S-1-Day87 (SPAdes) (version 2) ... | reverse complement strand
TTTCTGCAACATTGACCTGGCGTTCAACCTGTTTTCTAATCTCTGCAGCAAGTTCTTTCCCATTAGTATCTGGAGCAGCTTTCTTACTTTCTTCCTCATCACCTTTCATTTCAGATTGATGAATATAATTCCGCTCATCTGTAGACCAGATATAATTCTGACGCTTCATAAAATCTGCTAAATCTTTATGGTCATTAAAACCTACTTTCTTTGCAACCGACTTAGGATCACTACCATCATCAGCAAACAAACTAATAATTAAATCTGCTTTTGAGGATATACCAGTTAACTTCTTATTTTCAAATCCAGGGTCATCTACTTTTGGCACATAAGTACCACGATCAGCATCCCAGAGGAAGTTTTTTCTTCTAATATACATGTCCATGGACTTATAGCTGGAATAATTCAAATCATCAGCTATCTCCTCTCTGGACTTCCCATTCTTTAAAGCTGTCAAAATATAGTTGACCTTTTCATCATAGATAGGCTGTTCTTTTTCTGTATCAGCCATAAATGTATTACCTCCTTTCATTAGGATTCCCCTGCCTATAATAGCAGGGGATTTTGGTATCAAAGCACATTAACTGCTTCACTTAAATCGTCAATATTGCTATGAGCGTACAGGCTGGTTACAGAAATATTGGAATGACCCAATAACTTTTGGATTTTATAAATATTAATGTCATTTTTTACTAGCGAAGATGCAAAAGAGTGTCTCTTATGGAGATCTCTTTATAAGCGTCAGAGTGTTGCTTACACCAGTCTGTATTTCATCTACTCTAGCTGACCTGGTTATGATTTTCTTGTCTCCTTTACCGGGCAGCTCAACTACTACTTCTTCCAATGCTTTCTGGCCGGTCAGCAGACCAAAAAGATTACTAGCTTCATTCTGACTCAGATTGATGTCAGTTAGGTCAGTCTGTGAATCCAGGTCCAGCATTAACACTGAGTAGCCTGCATTAGCTAGTTCCTCTGCCATGACTGTGGTTAGAGTAGTTTTTCCAACTCCACCCTTCCTGTTAGAAATACTTATTACTTTTGGACCGAGCTTACTTTCAGCTTTAGTTGTTATTATTTTTTTAGGCATTATTATTCCTCCTCTCCCTACGTAGACCGTCTACGTATACTGTTTACGTCTACGTTTACTTTATTATATTGTTAGGAGAGAGAATTTAGTTGGTTGAGCAGATTGGAAAGTTAGATGTTTAGGCGAGGAATTGATTTTTGGATTAGAATCTTTAAGTGTTTGAGGATGGATCGAAGAAAAAGATTCAGAATTAGAATCTGTAGGTAGTTGAATAATATTTTTGTCCCCCGAATGTCAGCATACAAAGCTTTCATGACATAGAAAAACCCCATTCTTTCAGCTATCACACTGAAAAAATGGGGTTCTCTTTATCTATCAAATATTATAAATTTTTATAATTAGCTTAACTTAAAACTTCACATTTCTTTACCTTAGTTTTAAGATAGTTAAAATACTCCTGCATTTCTTTTTCCTCTTCAGCTGTTAGTTCTTCATCTCTTATTTTTACTGCTGTAGCTCTCATATTTCTCAGCTTCCACTCTACTTCAGTGAGTTTGCTTTTTCTTCTTTTCACTTCTGATCTTTTATTTTTAGAAATTTTTAGTTTAGATTTTACTTCTTTTTTTAATTTCTTTATTATCTTCAACAGCTGATCAGCTTTTAGTTGCATTTTAATCATTCCTAATTATTTATACTTTAACTTCTAATGTATCTAAACCTGCTCATCCAAAACATGCTCTTCCTTCTTATCTTCAGCATAGACAAAGCGGTCTGAACCGGAAGCAGTCATTTTCACACTAACTTTACCGATTCCAAATTCTTCGTTAACCTGCTGCTGAATGGCAGACTGAATCTCTGTTAAATTATATTCTCCCGGATCTATTTTTACAGCTCTATTGCGGTCATTGTGGTTAATAAAAAAGATATTATTGCTGTTGTTGATTTTAATCGGTCTTTTAACCGCATCATTAACTGCAATATCTTCTAGATCATAGGTAACTTTGGCTGGCTGCTGTGATTTGGTGAATCTGTCACCTTTTTCTGTTTGAGCTTCAGTTTTTTCAGGTTGGTTGAGTTTCTGGACAAGGAGATTTTTGATTTGGGTTAGGACAGAGTTTATTTCTTCTACAGCAGACATTTTTGGTCACCTCTTTTAGTATTCTTCTAATAATTCCTGATTGAAGTCTCTTAACTTCTCAAGATATTCTACCATCTCCACTTCCAGTAGATCTCCCAGATAATCATAATCCTCATTCTGCAGAGCAATCATAGCTCTGTTTAGTGCCTGGGTAAAATCAGTTAGTATCTCATTACCTTGATCTTTTAGATCTTCATTATCTATTAAGGTCATTATACCATTGATGACTTCCAGATACCACTGGATGCCCTCTAAAGTCTTATCCAGCAGATCAGAAGCATCTGCTTCCTTACCATTTTTAAAAAGTTTAGCTGAGTTATTTAAAGCATTCTTTAGTTTAGGCAGATAGTTTTCTGCTTCCTTAAGAGTTTCTGATATCAGCTGCTCAACTTTTTTGCTTTCAAACTTTATCTCATCTATCCGTTCTAAATCAAGTTCATTTTCCTGAAAGTATTCTAAGGATACCTCTACTCCATCCAGATGGATTGTGTCTACTATCTCATTTTCTAACTTTGATTCTACCAGTTCTAAAATATCATTTTTATCAGTTAGATCTTCTGCTATTACATTATCATTTATATAAATATACATAGATTTATCCTTTCATTCGTCCAATAGTTTTTCAATTAAATCATTGATATCTTGTCCTTTTATATCATTTATCATTGGTTTCTTTTCATGAAGATATGTAACAATCTGTGCTGAATTATTATCAACATCTAATATAATTTTTGCAGTCTCAAAACCTTTTTTAATATCCAATTTATCAATTAAATCTTTATTTTCCTTGTTAATTTTTTTAAATAACTTATTATTCTCTTTATAAAAACCAACGTCTAATAAATTCTCTATAATATCATTATCCAAATTGATTACCTCCATAATATAGTTAAAGGAGATCGGTATCTATTCAGCTCACCAATCTCCTCAAAAATTACTAATTACTATCATATTTACATCATACTGCTTACAGTAGATCCTCCCATACTAGATAACTGGCTCATCATCCAGCTCTGCTGACTCTGCATTTCTGAGATAGCTTCTTCCATAGCAGCAAACTGCTGAACATATCTTTCACGAGTCATCTCTACTTTTCGCTGTACATCAGCTATATCATCATTTAATCCATCTATACGGGTATCATAGAAATCAAGTCTTCTGGGAATCAAACCTGTATTGGATTGAAGAACCTGGTCAAGGTAGTTGTCCATCCTAAAGGCCATACCGTCATAACCTTCTGTTCCAGACTCTGCCTTAAATAAGTTCATAGTTTCTTCCGGATTGGTCTCTAAAGCCTCAGTTAACTTAGCGCTATCCAGACTCATTACTCCATCTCTATCAATTTCAATACCAACTGAATTTAAAGATTGATAATTACCTGTGTCTTTAACTTTAGAGGTTACAAGTTCTCTCAACCTCATCTGCAGTCTCATTACTGTTCCATCACCCTGCAGTATTCCACCTTCTTCAGTTTCAGCATCATAACCACTTTTGCTGTCCATAAAATCCATTACACTATTGTACTGATCTACAAAAGCCTGTACAGCTTTAGTAGCTTTACCGGTATCTTTGGCAACTGAGATAGTTGCTGTACTACCTGCAGCTGCTTCTGGATTAATACTAAAGGTCATACCAGCTACAACATCAGTAATTTCGTTGCTGGAGCTTGTAATCCCTGTAATACCATTAATTGCAACTTTCGCATCAGTGGCTGCTTTTTCATCAGTAAAATTACCGGAACCATCCAAGATGCCCAAATCATCCAATATACCAATGTTATCAGATATTGTAGGAGTGGTACCATCCACAAGTGCATTTTCAACACCAGTTTTCTCTGCTTCTATGACCAGTACGTCATCAATAACAGAAGCTGAATATCCTGAATCAGCATCATTAATTTTAGAGCTAATATCACTCAAAGAATCTCCTGCACTGATGTTTACGTCTGTACCATTTAGTGTAATTACATCATCTGCAGCGGCACTAAAACCAGCCTTCCTTGCACCAATCAATCTTTGGGTTGTGGCAACCTGATTTACTGTAATCTCATAATTAGCTTCATTAGCACTATTAGCTGCTGTTGCTGTAACTACATCCTCATTACTGCTGCTTGCAGTTCTGGAATTATAGGTTGAAGATAATTTGAGATCAGTTAACTTGTTTTCTAAATTATCCAACCTGCTGTTGATATCTCTCCAGGCACCTTTAGTCTGCTCCAGCTCTGATATTTCCTGCTGATAATTATAGATTGGACGCTGTTCTAATTGGACCAACTGATTTATTATTGAGTCGGTATCCATACCGGTGGCTAAACCACCTAAACTAAGATCAGCCATCTTAACACCTTCTTTCTAAACCTTCTCATCAATTAAAAGTCCCACCATCTCATGTATCTTTGCTTCTAAATCAAGCATTTCTTCGGGCGGCAGTTCTTTTATAACTTCCTGAGTTTTTAAATCAACTATCTGTACCATAAGTTTATCTGTTTTATCATGTATTTTAAATGCTAGATCTTCTTTTACTTTTTTCACTATTTCATTGAGATCACTTACTGATTCTTTGACATCTTCTTCAAGCTCTTTTTGGTTATATTTTCTTTCTTCCTGAAGAGAGTCGGGTTTATTATTACTGCTATTATTACTTCTTTTATTAGTTTGATCTTTCTGAATGCTGTTTACTTGCTGCTTTAGTAGAGAATCTATTTGTTCTACTTTCATAATAGCTTTTCACCCTTTCTTAAAAAATAAGCCAGCCGGAAAACCGGCCGGCTTAATTGTTATTGTATACTTATCTCTTCAAGAAATTAACCGAGTAACTGAAGTACTCCCTGTGGTAGCTGGTTAGCCTGAGCTAACATAGCTGTACCAGCCTGACTTAATATCTGTGACTTAGTAAAGTTCATCATCTCTTTAGCCATATCTACATCAGAGATTCTGGATTCAGCAGCTGTTAAGTTTTCTTGAGCTGTGTTTAAATTATTGATTGTGTGATCTAATCTGTTTTGAGAAGCTCCAAGTTTAGCACGTTCTGAAGAAACTTCTGCAATTGCATTATCTAATGTCGTAATCGCATTATTAGCGCCTTCTTGAGAAGTTACATCAACATTTTGAATACCTAAAGAGTTTGTTCCCATTGCATTTATACTTAAAGACATGTTCTGACCTTCATTAGCACCTATTTGGAACTCTACAGAACCATTAACTGTAATATCAGTGTTGGCAGTCTTTTTTAGTGTGAATTTTAATCCATCTGCATCTCCACCGTTTACAGTTACTTCATTACCATCATAACTCAAAGAAGCACTACCAGCTGGAGCTGAACCGTCAAAATTAGACGCTGTTAACCCAGTAGCATTAGTACCTGTATCATTAACTGCTGTTGTACTCCATGCATCAACATTGGTTTCAATAACACCATCTGCTGTTGAACTTACAGATAATGATGAGTCCGCTCCAACATCATCAGTTTTAATTTCAAAATTACCAGTTCCTGCATCAAAAGTAGCAGTTACACCAGAAACATTAGAACTAATTCTATCTGCAACATCAGTTAAACTTTCACCACTAGCAACATTTACATCTACTCCATTAATTGTTAAAGTACCTGCAGCATTTGTAACTCCATCAACATCAGCTACAGTACCTGTTGTAGCTGAAGTTGCTAAGGCTACACCAGCAGTTGCACCATCAACAGTGTAAGTACCTGTCTTTGTTGAACCAGTTGAGCTGACATTTCCAGCTATAGAACCATCATCGACTTTAAGTCCAACATTTCCATTTAAAAGATTCTTAGTATTAAACTCTGTTGTATCTGCAATTCGATCTACTTCATCTTTTAATTGATTTATCTCTTTTTGAATTTCATCGCGATCAGCAGCAGTATTGGTATCATTTGATGCCTGGACAGATAATTCTCTCATTCTCTGTAGAATTGAGTGAGACTCTTTAAGAGCACCCTCAGCAGTTTGAATCATTGAAATTCCATCCTGAGCATTTCTCTGTGCCTGAGCCAGACCTCTAGTCTGGGACTTCATTTTCTCACTAATTGCCAGACCAGCAGCATCATCAGCAGCACCATTGATTCTTTTACCTGAAGATAATCTTTCCAACGATTTGCTTAAGTTATTCTGTGTGTTTTTTAGCTGGTTGTATGAATTCAACGCAGCTATATTTGTGTTAATTCTCATTATTTATTCCTCCTTGAAATTTTGTGTTGTTCCTGGCATCCTTGCCAGTTCATCTAATTTGTTTTGGTTATATGAGCACCTCCGCAGCAACACTTCGGCCGATAGTGTTGCCAGCAACGGTGTTTTAGTAACCATTACAACTATGGTATTTCTTAACTAAACCATAGTTATAAAAGTAACTAAAAATTTATATTTTATCTAATAAAATCTACTAAAGACTGCTGCATAATTCTTGATCCTGAGGCTAAAGAAGCTCTGTAAACTGTTTCTTCCATCTTTAGCTCTGTTATCACCTCAGCTAAATCAGCATCTTCATTTTTGGATTTTAAATCTCTTAAATGTACTTCATTTGCTTCTAATCTATTAATAATGTTTCCTGTCCGCTGCAGTTTTCCCCCAACTTCAGATCTTAATTCTGCATAATTATTAATTGCAGTATCCATTGCATTAAGGTTATCACCTATTTCTTCTCCACTTTTTCCTGAATCAAGATCATCATATATTTTATTTAAAGCTTCAATTTCTTTTTTAAAGACTTCATCTCCATCAAGATTAACCTGCATTTCAACATTCTCATTTAATCTACGCTTAACACCATTTTTATCACCCTGATATTGAACATAATTACCTATACCACCATTAATAACTTCAAATGGCTTTTCCTTTGTTTTCTGTCCGGAAAATATGTAACTATCTCCAAGCTTTGCATTAGAGATATCAATTAGTTCATCTCTCAGTTGTTTCATTTCCTTAGCTACCATTTTCCTATCATCAGAAGTCATTGAATCATTGGCAGCATAAATTGTTAATTCTCTGGCTCTTTGAATTACTTTAGTTCCACTTTTAAGAGCACTCTCTGTAGTATTTAACCAGTTTTCTGCCTGATCAAGATTACGCTGAAACTGATTATTTCTATTTAACTGTGCTTTATAATTCATGCTATCCGCTACCTTAATTGGGGCATCAGATGGCATCTGGAACAACTTACCTGAACTTAACTGTTCATTTAAGTTATTTAAATCTCCTAAGTTATTTTGTAGATGGTCTAACATATTTCTCACCATCATTGAGTTAGTAACCCGCATTCTTTTCAACTCCTATATCTTAAACTATTGTCATTAATGAATCCAATAATTCTTCTGTTTTATTAATATATTTAGCTGCTGCTGCATATGACTGCTGATATTTAATTAAATTGGCCATTTCCTCATCTAAAGAAACTCCAGAAATACTTCTGTCAAGAGTGTTTAGCTGTTTTAGAACAACTTCCTGGTTATTTACCATCTTCTGAGCTCTAGATGATTCAGCACCGACAGAAGTAATGATTTTTCTAAAATCAGATTTTACATTATTTCCATCTTGATTAAAGATATCAGAAAGAGCATTAGCATTTTCTCCATTACCAATACTGTATCCTAAATCTACTGTAGCGGTTCCTTTGCTATTTGCTGTTATTATAAAGTCACCTGCTGTAAGATCTGTCTCAAAACTATTAGTTTCTGCATTAAATCCAATTTTTAAATCATCTGCTTCTGTGACAGTTTTAGTTGACGATACTTCTCCTGTATCTAGATTAGTAACTGTAACATCATAATCATCACCATTTGTAGCAATATCAATCTCAAATTTACCATCTGCATCACTGCTGTCTAATTTTTCAATTCCTACAACAGAAAGATCAGAAACAGTATTCCCGGCGGCAATTTTAGCCAAACCACCATCAGGATTATCAATCTCATCTGTTAAAGCCAGTTGAGAAACTGCCTTGTCAGAATTAGTGATTTCGGCAAAAAAATCTTTACCCTGCTTCCCTTCTGCATCATAACCAGCTCTGTGCTGCTCATTAAAATCAGTTACCATATCTTCTGCAAGTTTATTTAATTTATCAAGCTTATCAGTAATTATTGTATCTCGGACTTCCATCCAGGCTTTAATCTTACCATTTTTAACATTAATTGGAGAACCGGTCTTTTTATGCCCAAGTATTTTTTTGTCAGCATTATCTGGATCTTCAATAATTTCCAGTTCATATGCATCAGAACCATTAACAATCTGCTTTCCATCTGCAGATATAATTAAATTACCCTGATCATCTTCCCTGGACTGCACATCTAACATTGAGTTTAAATCTTTGTATAAGGCGTCTCTCTCATCTAGAAGATCGTTTGGACTCTGTCCACTCCCTTTGACAGAAACAATCTGCTTATTAAGGTCTGCAATTTTAGTAGTTATTTCATTAATACTAGCAGCTGCATTATTTAAGTTTTGATCTATGCTCTCTTTATAATCTACTAATTGACTTTCTACACTCTGAAAAGAATCAACTAAATTTCTGGCATTTTCTCTGACCATATTTCTAGCTGCATCATCACTGGGGTTGTTGCTTAAATCCTGAAGTGAATTCCAGAACTGGTCCATAGCTGTATCTATTCCGGAATCAGAAGGTTCATTAAAAATATATTCTATCTTTTCCAAACCCCTCTGTTTTTCATTCCAATAACCAGCAGTCTGAGTTTCATTAAAGATCTGAGAATTAATAAACTGATCTTTAACCCGCTCAACCCTTTCGATCTCAACACCAGTTCCAAATTGTCCGGCTCCTCCATGATTGGAAAGCCCGGGAGCTGTATAAGGGTAAGAAGCCTTATGTATCGCTCGCTGTTTATTATAATCTTCATTATTTGCATTTGCTATATTATGTCCGGTTACATCTAAAGATTTTCTTTGAGTTTCTAAAGCTCTTAAGCCAAGATGTAAACCGCTAAATATATTATTCATTTATATAACCACCTTTAGACCTTTTTGTTTAACAATCGAGGCTGTTCTTTTTGCTCTTTATCTTTTTTAGTATATGTATTTTTGTTTTCTTTAATGCTCTTTAAAATGCTTTCTATAGAAAAAGTATTAACTTCTAAGGCCTGATTAAGCAGCTTTTGGTTCTGGTCATTTAAACTATAAAAATCATCTGTCAGTTCAATTATTTTTTGCCTAATATCCTTTAAATCTTCTTCCCAGTCAGCTGGAAGTTCTTCTATAAAATCACTGTATTTATCGTGCTCCAGTTTTAAATTAAATTCTGATTTAATTTTTTCTATAATCTCTTTTCTTTCTTTTTCTTTTGCTTCTATCTTCTCTATAACTTCCTGATCAGCTGCTAAAATTTCACTTAAGGCTGCTGTATCATTTTCTAAAAGGGCCTCATTTTTTTCTTCAGCTACCGCAAAAAGTTCCTGATAAAGCTCTTTTTCTTCTTTTAAAAGTCTGATTAAATCTTCTTTTAGCTCAGCTTGCATTTATTTCACCTACTTGATATTTTTTAACATTTTTGCAGCAATTTTTTTGCTGTCAATCTGATAGTTATCTTTTTCGAGTTTCGCTTTTAATTCTTCAACCTTCTCAATTCTAATCTGAGGTCTGTTTTTTAACTCAGCCTTTGCAGTTAAAATCCCCTTAGCCTGCGAAGAAATTTTTATCTGATCGTTTTTTGACCCTTCAACAGTTTTTTTCTGATTCTGTTTTAACTGATTATAATATTGTTCAATTTTACCTGGTTTTATATTATTAATCTTCACAGCTTTCCCCTCCAATTTATCTTATATTTTTAGCTTCTACTACTAATATCGCAGTTAATCTTAATTTATTAAGTCCAATCTGTGGTGATTAAACTCTTTCTGGAATGTTTAAAGTCAATTATCTTCTGTTTGCTTTTAATTAGAACTGAAGTTGAAAAATAAAAAAATAAACCGCCATTCGAGCAAAAGCAAAGTCTCTTAGGCGGGATTAAATTCTTAATACTATATTTAGTCTCGTTTAAAGCGATCACCAAGAAACATTTTTTCATGCTCATTAACCTTTTCCTCTTCTTTTTCCTTGGGATTAGAATTAAAATCATTTATCAGTTTATTCCGGCAGCTGTCACAGTAAACACCTGATTCTATCTCTCTACCACAGGTTTTACATTTTAAAGAATATTCAATATCTAGCCCTTCACTCTGCAGTCTGTCTTCTTTGATAAATTTAATAATCATCGTTTCTTTAACTCCGGTTGCTTCAGATACAGTGGGGACTGTGGAATTAGGATGATCCCAGAGATACTCTTTAACCAGCTCAAATTTTTCTTCTTCACTCTGCCTGCAGTCAGGACAAACTTTTGAACCTGCAGAAGCAAAAACCTTACCACATTCCTGACAGTTAATTAGATTCATTTTTAACCTCCCTGTTATTTCCATTAATAATTTGATAGAATGTTATTTATACAAAATTAAATTTTTAATGTAATTAATGATATTGTATCATTTTAAGAAGAAATTTTAAACTTTTTTTAAAGGTATTTTATTAAATTTAAAGAATATAATCTATAATAGTTCTACAAATTAAATCTCGAAGTTAAATAAATTTAGAAAATATATTTATTTTAAAAACAAGCAGAATTAGGAGGCACTCAAAATGCTAAAAGTAATGATCTGTGATGATTCAGCTTTTATGCGTAAAATATTTTCAGATACAGTTGAATCAGATTCTGAACTTACAGTAATAGATACAGCCTATAACGGTCAAAACTTACTCGATAAATTAGAAAAAAATAAGGCAGATCTTTTAATGCTTGATATTGAAATGCCTGTTTTAAATGGCTTAGAAACTTTAAAAATTGTAAAAGAAAAGTATTCAGATTTACCTGTGATTATGGTTAGTGCCCTTGATAATAGTGAAACTGTCTTTAAAGCTTTAGATTTAGGGGCCTTTGATTTCATCCCTAAACCAGGAGGCTCCATCTCTTTAAATATTGATTCAATTAAAGAAGAATTAATCAGCAAACTTAAGGCTGCTCATCAGTCTAAAAAAGAAAGAGTTACTAAACCGGTTCAGATTACTAAACAAATTAAAGAATTCCCAATAGTGGCAATTGGAACCTCTTCTGGTGGTCCTAGAGCACTGACAACACTTTTGAGCGACATTCCTGATAATTTCCCGGCAGCCTTTGTCATTGTTCAGCATATGCCAGCCGGTTTTACCAAAACTCTGGCTGAACGCTTAAATACTGTATCCGGTTTAAATATCAAAGAAGCTGAAACAGGAGATAAATTAGAAAAAGGAAAAGGGCTTTTAGCACCTGGAGATTATCATTTAGAAATTAATCATAAGGGAAAGGTTGAATTAAATCAAAAGCCTAAAGAACATGGAGTTAGACCTTCAGTAGATTATATGTTGAAAAGTCTAGCCAGAAATTTTAATAAAAAAAGAATTACAGCCTGTATCTTAACAGGAATGGGGCGAGATGGAGCAGCCGGCATGAAAGAACTTATAACAGGTGGTGCCTACGGAATTATAGAAGCTAAAGAAAGTGCTCTTGTTTATGGAATGCCATCTGCAGCTGCAGCCAAAGGTGCCTATGATGAAATTTTAAACATCAACGATATTGCAGCAAGATTAATAGAAATAGTGGAGGGATAAATTATATGAGCATAACGTTTTCTGAGTTTAAGGATCAGGCAAAAAAAATTTTAAATATTGATTTAGACGGTTACAAATTGGATCGAGTTGAAAGAAGAACTAAAAGTTTAATGCGCAGATATGATGTCGCTGATTTTAAAGAGTGTATTAATTTAATTGAGAGTGACAGCAAATTTAAAGAAGCCTACCTCAATCATTTTACAATTAACACTTCGGAGTTTTTCCGTAATCCGGAAAGTTTTGAGTTCCTTAAAAAAAATGTTCTACCCGAGTTAATCCAAAGGAAAAACAAATTGCGAATCTGGAGTGCTCCTTGTTCCAATGGCTGTGAACCTTATACGCTGGCAATTATACTCAAAGAACTTGGCCTAAGTTCAAATCGTTTTGAAATCTATGCAAGTGACCTGGATCCAGAAATTTTAAATAAGGCCAAAAGGGGGTTATACCGGGAAAATGCCCTTAAAAATGTTTCAGATTCTAGAATGAGAAAATATTTTACCGAAGATTCTTCCAAAGAGAACTTTTACCATTTAAGTAATGATATAAAAAAGATGGTTAATTTTGAACAAAAAGATTTAATTAACGGTAGATTTGATAGAAATTGGGATTTGATATTAAGCCGCAACTTCTTTATTTATCTTACAAAAGAAATGAAAGATCAGCTGATAAAGAAGTTTCTTTCAGTCTTAAACTCTGATTCCTATTTCTTTTTAGGAAATACAGAATATATCTTTTCAGCTGATAAATATAATCTAAAAAAAGTATATCAATCTATCTATAAGTATAATAATAATTAACTAAAAACAACTTTAAACACTTTATTTTAAATTACTATCAAGCGGCAGTTTTTTTATGCTGCCCTGATAGATATTCTTTATTTTTAAAATAAAACTCGAAATTTACTTCAAAACATGCTTTAAATTTTTCTGAAAGATCTTATTATCAGGCTCTTTTTCGATTGCTTTTTTAAAAAATTGTGCCGCAAGCTCTTTATTACCAAGATTATTATTATAAATTGCTCCGATCTGATTATAGACATAACCGGTGCGGTCATAGTGCTCAACTGCTTCCCGTAAAATTTCTACACTTTTTTTCCAGTTTTCGTTTTTCTGTTCTTCAATTGCTTCTTTTAGCAGAGCAAAATGCTTTAAATAATCCTCTTTTAATTCATCACTGCCGCAGATAACTTCTTTCTTGATCTCATAAAATGATTTATCAGGCTCCAGCTCAATTGCCTTATTGATCGCTTTTTCAGCCTCATCCCATTTTCTCTGCAGAATATTAACTTCTGCCAGGGTAGCCCAGATATAATCCTGCTCAGCTTCGGCTTCAACTGCTTTATGCAGATATTTTTCTCCTTCTTTTAGTTTATCCTGACCAATTAAAGCTCCAGCAAGATTAAAAAAGAGCATTTCTTTTTCAACATAAGGACTATTTTTAATTTCAATTAATATTTTTTCGGCCTCTTTAAAATAGCCTTCGTCTATTTTTTTAGAGGCATCTCTAAAACGCTTGTTGTCCTTAAATTTCTGAATAAAGCTTTTAATTTTAGCAAACATCTTATTAAATCTCTCCCTTTATCTCTTTAACTCTGCCAACTTTTCCGCTTTCAAGCATTACTTTAATTCCATGAGGATGAGCCGCAGAATTGGTTAAAATTCTTTTAACTATTCCTTCAGTGAGTTCACCACTTCTTTGATCTTTTTTCTGAACTATCTTAACCTTTAACCCTTTTTTGATTTCAGATCTTTTATTACCAGTCATTATTTCACCCTTAATTAAAAATATTTTTTGAAATTAACTATTTAATTTATAAATCCACATTTATTAAAACTTAAATAATTGTTCAAGTTCTTTTGTATATATAGCAAAAACATCTTCTTTAATACAATAACAAACCCTCGAGCCATCAATTCTACCTTCAATCCAACCTGTTTCTTTTAATATTTTCAGATGCTGAGAAACAGTCGACTGTGCAATCGGCAGCTGATCAACTATACTGCTGACCATACATTGATTTTTTGCTGGCAGTTCAGCTAAAATTTTGACAATTTTAAGTCGATGAGGATGACTTAAACCCTTAGCCAAATCAGCCAGCTCAGTTAACCTTTGTTCCTCATCTTTTTGCTTTAAATCTCCATTCATCATATTTCACTCCAAACTTTTCAAACTACATCCTTAATTGTACACTAAATTTAAAAAATTTTAAAGAAATGAGTAAAACAAGCAGCTAATTAAATAAAAGTAGTTTTGTTAATCTTATTTTTCAGCGCTAATATAAGCAGAATAAATATATTTATTAATATCTATTCCGGAAACCCAATCTTTTACTATTTCATCACTGTGCTCTTTTCTTTCAATTTCTATATTTTTAAATTCCAGTTCTTTTAAAATGGAAAGCAGCTCTTCTCTGACAATACTTCCAGTTACACAACTGCTGTAATTATCTAAATCAGCCTCAACTGCTGCTGGAAACTCTTCTGCTTTTATTATATCAGAAATAGCAAGTCGACCACCACTTTTTAATACTCTTTTGGCCTCTGAAAAGACTTTTTTCTTAGCCGGTGAGAGATTAATTACACAATTAGAAATTATCACATCAACACTATTATCCGCTAATGGGAGCTCTTCGATTTCTCCCAAGATAAATTCTACATTATCAACTTTATTTTTTTTAGCATTTGCTTTAGCTTTCTCAATCATAGCAGCTGTCATATCGACACCAATAACTTTTCCATCTTCACCAACTTTTCTAGCAGCTAAAAAGACATCAAAACCAGCTCCACAGCCCAAATCAAGAACAGTTTCTCCTGGCTTTAGCTCAGCAATAGCTCCTGGATTTCCACAGCCGAGGCCATAATTTGCTTCTGCAAAAGCTGATTCTAATTCTTCACTGCTGTAATCCATTTTTGCTGCCAATTCTTTTGCCTTTGCTTCTTCATTTTCTGAACCACAGCAGGAAGAAGAACCACAACCACAGCCGCTTTTTTCTTTAGTTACTACTTCTGTATAATTTTTCTTAACCTTATCTTTTATTTTTAAATCTTTATTTGTCATAATAAATCCCTCCTGCTGGTATTATAGCACAATTATCGTTAATCGTAAATAGGCGATTAAATTCTTTGAATATTTTTTAGAAGGATATTTTTTGTTTATAGAGAAATAATATAATAACTAGAATAAATTGAGGAGTGATATTGTGAAACATTCTACAATTATGGCTGTATTAATTGACAAAAGAACTGATGCTGCACCTGAGGTTCAAAAAGTTTTAACTGATTACGGCTGTTTAATTTCTACCCGTCTTGGAATGCACGAAAGCAGCAGCTGTGAAGAAGAAGGAATGATTATCTTGGATCTGGTTGGTTCAAAAGCAGAAATTTTAGAATTAGAAGCCGCTCTAACCGAGATCAGTGGAGTTAAAGTTAAAAGTATGGAATTGAATTTCGATTAATTGTTAAAAGGCCTCTATAATTAAAGGGGCCTTTTTAATCTACTTTTGCTTAATCTATCTTTTTATTTTGCTTTCCCTTTTTCATGTATAATTGAATAAAGTAAATCCTGATCACCAAAATCAATTGGCTGGGAATAAACTTCTACCTCTTTATTGGATCCATCACTAGTTTGATGAACAAAGTTGAAAAACCTTTTGTTTTTCCTTCTGGCTGCCTGCATTTCTGCTTTAACTTCAGCTTTAGATAACTGATTAATCTCGGAAATATTCATTTTAGTCAATTCTTTTTTACTCCAGCCGTAAAAATTAACTGCTGCTGGATTAGCATCAATAATCTTTCCGCTTTCAGGATCAATAATCAGCATTACTATAGCATCATTTTCAAAAAATGATTCATATCTTCCTTTATAGTTTTTGTATTTATTTCTAACAGTTTCTAGCTCTGTAATATCTCTATAAATTAAATAGTACTCTACTCCTTTGGTTCCTATAGCAAGTGGGAAAGCCTGAATCTCAACATCAATACGCTGACCATCTTTTCGCTTTCTGTAAGTCCTTAAGTTAACCTCATTATTGTGGCTAATTTTTTTAATATTAGCTTCTAGTTCATCCATTTTTTCTGCTGGAACTAAAACATCTCCAATTTTTTTGCCTAAGACTTCACTTTCCTGATAGTCAAAAAATTCAAGAAAATACTTATTTGTTTTTTTAATTTTAAAATTTTCGTCTAAAATTACCATTCCTTCTTTAGCCTTTTTAAATAATGTTTCAAAATGGTCTCTATTATCTAAGCTTAATTCGCTGCCTTCTAAAGCTTCAAATTCATCTAAAACCTCCTGCTTGATATTTAATCCTTGCTGCTCTATTACTTTTAAAAAAGCGTCAACAACTCTCGGTGAAAATTGACTGCCTCGATTTTCTTTAATTTCTTTTAAAGCTTCTGCTTGGGAAAGAGAATTTCTATAAGAACGGTTGGAGGTCATTGCATCCCAGGCATCAGCAACAGCAATAATTTGTGAAACTAGAGGTATATCTTCGGCTGCCAATCTTTCCGGATAACCAGATCCATCCCAGCGCTCATGATGATAAAGTACATATTCAGAGATATGATCTAAGGTTTCAGAACCAGAAAGTGCCTCACTGCTCCAGACAGGATGTTTTTTTATTATCTCATATTCAAATTCTTCCAGTTTAGCAGTCTTATTTAAAATTTGAACCGGAACCAAGAGCTTACCAATATCATGAACCATCCCTGACCAGTAAGCATCAAGAACAGTCTTCTCAGATAAGTTCATCTCTTTTGCAATCAACATCGATAAATTAGCAACATTTTCCGAATGACCTTTAGTATAGACATCATAAAGCTCTAAAATCTTAGCAATTGAGGAAATCAACTCTTTGGTAAACTTATCCTGCAGTCGGTCATAGCGTTTAAAGGCAAAAAAGGAAGCTGCCAGAGTTGAAAATGATTCTAAAATATTGGTTGTGCTTTTACTAAAACTTTTCTCACTTTCAGCTGCTATATCTAAAGAAATTCTGCCAATAACTTTGTCGTTAACTTTAATGTTTATATAAATTGACTCTTTAATTTCCTTTAAAGCAGCTGCTGAGATATCCTTTTTCTCATCAGCTAAATCTTCGATTTTAACTGAATAATCCTGGGAGAAGTTAACACCATCACTATCAAAATCAGCCAGATTTTCCTCAGTAAATTTAATCTCATTTAAAAGCTCGATATCATGACCAACCGTATTTATAAACTTACACTTTCCATTTTCGATAATATAAATTTTACCATAATCAGCTTCTGCTGCTATCTCAATAATATTATCCAGCAGATCTGAGAGAAAATCCTCTTCATCCAGGTTTGATTTATTATTTAAGCTGGAAATTGAATTGATCATTTTAACAAACCTTTTATTCAGCTCATCTAATGACTTAAAAGAATAATCAAGCTCCTGATTTACAGCTTTAATTTCCTTGTTATACTGCAGCAGCTTTTCATTTGTAGCCTCTAATTTGTGTTTTTGACGCCTCAAATCATTTAGATACTTTTTGAATAGAAGATAAAATACAGCTGAGGTAATCAAAACATAGATAATCCCCTTATAAGTCTGCAGCTGACTCAGCTGAGATCTATCACTAACAGCAGCCAGCAACAGCATATCTGAAAAATAAATCCAGACCAAACTCAAAACTAAATAAATTAAGACTACTTTAAATTCTTCTTTTAATTTATACATCTCAACACCCCCTATCCTGTCTGCATTTTATATCTGCATTTTATAATTAACTAATTTTTACAACCCCTATCCTACCATTTTATTAAATAATCTGTTCATTTATCTCATACTCCAATTTAAATTTTTTTATCTTAGCTAGTTTTTAAATCTAAAATAACTTATTATTTAAATAATTCACTATAATTGTTAAATATCCTCTATTTAAATACTTATTTACATTATATTGGCCGTTTTAAGCAGTATCAGCAGATTAAAAAAGATCTGCTTAATGTACCCACACCCTGAACCTGTCAGGTTATGTCGAATTAACCGACAATAAAAAGCAGTTAGCAAAATACTAGCTAACTGCCTTCGATTTAATTATTAATTTTTATAAATTACTTCTCCGGTTAATTCCTCCATTAGGTTAAGATATTCTGCTTTGCTTAATGGAGGCTCAAAGTCTTCAATGATCTTCTCAGCTTCAGCAGCATCATTATATAAAAGGTCAACCACTGTCATTGCCAGAGCTTTAACCGGTAAAATATATGCGTCTTCCTTAACTTCAGTTTTAAAGTTTCTAGTGTGCAGATCCCCGCTTACTCCACCAAAAAATGGATGCAGAGCCGGCATCAAATGCGAAATATCTCCGAAATCAAAGGACCCGGTAAAATCGCCGCCAACTGTAATTTGATCTTGATCAATCAGCTCTAAAAGATTTGACTCTAAAATAGAATCTAAGCTCTGATTGTTTAAAAGCGGCAAATAACCTGGAATATCTGTAATTTTAACATCTGCTCCCACAGCCATCGCCGCCCCTTTAAGTGAGCGGTCAACTTTTTCATTTGCTTTTTTAATCGCCTCAATATTTCGAGCTCGCACATAACTTTCCATTCTAACATCAGCCGGAACAATATTTACTATATCCCCACCCTTAGTAATAATTGGATGAACTCGAACCCGATCTGCTTCGGCAAATGTTTCCCGCTGAGCATTAATATTGTTGATGGCTAAAACAGCTGCATTTAAAGCATTAACTCCCTTTTCAGGAGCTGAACCGGCATGAGATTCCTTACCGATAAACCTAATGTTCTTACCAACAAAGCCATTACCCTTAGGTGCTACTAAAGCTTTTTTTTCTCCTAAATTGAGTGAATGCATCATAATCGAAATATCAACATTATCAAAACTGCCTCTTTTAATTAACTCCTGTTTACCGCCAAAATAATTTATCTTACCAGCTTCTCTTAGCTGAGACCGGTATTCCAGTTCGATAAACTCTTCTGCAGGTGTAGTTATGAAATTGAGACAGCCGGCTAATTCAGATTCGACCCCTGCTTTTTTAAAAGCAGCTGCAGCACCATACATCACACCAAGTTGAATATTATGGCCGCAGGCATGTACAGCCTTTGTTTCTGGATCAGCATCTGGATGTTCCGAACAGGTAACTGCATCCAATTCTCCCAGAATTGCAATCTGTGGTCCAGGATTTCCCATTTTCAGCAGAGCATTAATTCCGGTTAAATCCTGATGTCTCTTGAAATCAATTTCTAAATCTGAAAAAGCTGCTGCTAATATCTCAGTAGTCTTCTCTTCTTTATAGCCCAGCTCAGGATTTTTGTAAATCTCATCAACAAGCTCAATAATTTTACTCCTGTTTTCTTCAATAACTTCAATTATCTTAGCTTTAATCTCATCTTTTTGCAAAACCAACACTTCCTTTTTCAATGGATTAAATGATTCCCTGTAATTTAAGTACAATATGAGCAACAATTGCAGAACCAAAATAAGTCCCGATAAATACTGCAATAGCTACGATAAATACCTTCCAGCTTAATTTTTTCAGCTTCTCAATCTTATTTCCCACAGAAATTCCTGCAAAAGCAAGAATTGGGGTTGTTGTTCCTAAAAAGTTAACTTCATTTGTGTATTTTAAAAACAAATCTGCTGTCGGCATAAAAGGCATACTCAAAATCAAAGCAGTTAATGAAGCCCAGGCAAATGCCGGAAACTTTAGATTAGGAAAACTGTCTTTAATCGTCAGGGCCAAAAATGAGATTAAAATAACTATTATCATTCCTGGTAAAGCAGGCATAATAGCAATACCATAACCAAACCTTTGTCCAATTAAGACTAAGACTCCAACCACAATCAGCATTTTTAAATATTCTAAACTTCTATCAAAATTGAGGCTCATTATTGATCACCTCTATCTTTTTTGGATAAAATAGGACTGAGTTTATCATAAAGGAAATTAACTAAAGGTAAACCTAAAAAAATAACAGAATATAATCCGGTAACTCCTGTCAGCATATTACTGGTAGCAGCATAGGCTAAAATTTCATCTTTCATTGCCGGAACTGCCTCAGCTAAAGCACCAGAAGCTGCAGCCATCATCGATCCACTTCCCATTCCACTGGCCATTGCCAGTGCTAAAGGATGAAGACCTGTAGCTGCTGCATAACCACCTAAAAGGCCAAAAAATATTGTACCAAATACTGTCCCCATTAAATAGGTACCAAGTACTCCTGTGCCCTCTGGGGATGAAATTCCATATTTTTCTCCAATTACCCCGAGGGTAGGTTCACGGGCAATACTGGCAGTTGCACCAACAGCTTCCCTTTTCATACCTAAAAGCAGAGCTAAAGGTAAGGCAATAAAAATTGTTCCGAGGTTACCTAATTCCTGCAGTAAAAAAGCAGGGCCAGCCTTTACTACCTCTACAATATTAGGTCCAACAAGAGTCCCATACTTAACTCCTAAAGGAAGTAGGGCAATCATGACATATGTACCCGCCTTTTCAACTTCCTGCATCGAAATAACTTTCTTAAGTGCTTTAATTTTGCTACCTAAAAGATCAGGTGTAATTAGCATTCCAATAATAACTGCAAACAGCATCGGCAGCAGCACAACCTGCCCTGGACCAATTTTAAATGTCTTTGTACCAAAAATTTCTGTTGCTACTACTATAATAAATACAGAAATAAATAGCTTTAGAAAAGAATTAAAGTCATTCCCTCTCTCAGGTTCTTTTTGTTTTTCTTTGTTTTTTGCCATTTTATTAACACTCCTCAATTCTTAAACTTCTCTTTTTTAAATTTTAATAAATATATTATTACTAAAAGCTCTTCTACACCTCCCTGCTTTAAAATTTTGAATATTAATACTGATTAATTGTATTTTAGGACTTATTGAGTTAAGTGTCAAGCAATTATCATTTAGAATTAATTATTAATTTTAATATCTTATTTCTCCATCGAATCATCAAAGGCCAGATTAGAAGGATCAAAGTCAACATTGCGGACAAAGCGGAGAGCTTCTTCAGCTCCATAGATCCGATCCATACCGCTGTCTTCCCATTCAACAGAAAGAGGACCGGTGTAATTCATCTTATTTAATTCCCTTATAATTTCATCAAAATCTACAGCACCATGACCCAGAGATCTAAAATCCCAGCCGCGGCGGCGGTCACCAAAGGGAAGATGAGATCCTAGGATTCCTTCCCGTCCATTTAAGCTGACAGCAGCATCTTTCATATGCACATGATAAATTCTTTCACTAAAATCTCTCAAGAATAGGTGAGGGGTCATTCCCTGCCAGATTAAATGACTGGGATCAAAATTAATCCCAAACTCAGGCCGCCAATCAAATTTATCTAAAAGTTTTTCTGTGGTGTAAAAATCAAAGGCAATCTCAGTTGGGTGGACCTCTAAGGCAAATTTAACTCCATTTTCTTTAAATACATCTAAAATTGGATTCCAGAGCTCAACTATCTGCTCAAAACCTTCTTCAATCATCGCTTCTGTTGTCTGAGGAAAAGAATAAAAAAACTTCCAGATTGGTGAGCCTGTAAAACCAGTTACTACCTCAACCCCTAAATTTTTGGCAGCAACCGCTGTTAATTTCATCTCTTCTACCGCCCATTTTCTTATCTCTTCCGGCTGACCTGCATATTTTTCCGGAGCAAAATTGTCGAGCCGAGGGTCATAACGATCACCAACACACTGACCGGCTAAATGATTACCAATAGCCCAGACACCCAAGTTATTTTTCGCCAATATTTCAAGCTTTTCTTCAACATAAGAGCTGTCTTCGGCTGCTTTTTGAACATCTAAATGGTCACCCCAGCAGGCAATCTCTAAACCATCATAACCAATTCCACTCATTATTTGGGCCAGTTCTGAAAATGATAGATCTGCCCACTGACCTGTAAAAATAGTTACTTTACGTCCCATTTTCCACACCCCTTAAATAAAATTATCATTTATCGTCTTATAGTTTTTAAGCTTCTCTTAGACTTCAACCCATTTTTCTTCTCTGGAACTTTTTAAAATTGCTTCAGTAATTTTGACTTCCAAGGCTCCATCAGCAAAAGTAGCAAAATCATAATCAGCAGGGTCTCCTGCCGCTAAAATACAGTTATAAAAATCTTTAATCGAATTTTTTAATCCTTCTGACCAACCTTCAATATGACCGCCCGGATAATAACAGCGTTCTGCTGCTTCACTGCTTAATAAGGAAGGATCACGGCTTAAAATCTGGTTAGCCTGATCTCGATGACCTATAAATAGCTGGTTGGCATTTTCCTGAGACCAGCTTAAACTTTTTTTGCTGCCGCTGATCTCTATAAATAGATCATTTTTATGGCCGGCATCAACCTGTGATACAGTAAAATTACCCGCTGTCCCGTCCTCCATTTCAAAAAGGACTGAGGCATAATCTTCGGTTTTAACTTCAACCTGCTCATATTTTTTATCCTCACCAGCCTGAGCAAAGGTTTTAATCTCAGCAGCTGGTTTCTGCCGTTCTGGATGAACTATTTTTGTTTTAGCAGTTAAGCGCTTGATTTTTTTATCAGTTAAATACTGCAGCAGATCGCAAAAGTGGGAACCTATATCAGCAACAGCTCTGGATTTCCCTCCCTGTTTTGGGTCAACCCGCCAGCTGTAATCATCTTCAAAAAGCATCCAGTCCTGCAGATAAGAACCCTGCAGATGAAAGAGCCTTCCCAGTTCATTTTTAACTTTCTGCTTCATTTCTTTAACCAGGGGATAATGTCGATAGTTAAAATTAACCCCGGCATAAATATCTCTACTTTCTAGAATTGCTAAAAGCTCATCGGCTTCTCTGCTGTTCAGCACCAGTGGTTTTTCGGAAAACACATGCACACCGGCCTCCATAAAAGCTTTGTTAATCGGGAAATGAAGATAATTTGGCGTACAGTTGTGGATTATATCTAAGTCTTCTTCTGCCAGCATCTTTTGATAATCAGCATAATAATTAGGTACCTTTAGTTTTTCTGCAGCCTTTTTTGAAGATTCGAGGGAGCTGGCTGCAGCTGCTTTAATCTCGATATCTATGCTGCTCAACCTTCTTAAGGCTTCAATATGGGCCTCACCTACAAAACCAACACCGATAATCCCTACTTTCAATTTAGCCATCAAAGTACTCCTCCTTTTTACCTAAACTGTTTTCTGTTTTTTCTGCATTAGTACAGCACCAACTAGAATTATTCCTTTAAAGGCTTCTCTTAAGAATGGTGGTACTCCAATTAAGTTGAGCAGATTATTCATAACAGCAATAATTAAAACACCAAGCAGGGTTCCAACAACCGTACCCCGACCACCACTCATACTGGTTCCACCAACAACAGCCGCTGCAATTGCTTCCATCTCATAGCCGCTGCCCGCATTAGCATAATCCATCGAGCCAATTCGGGAAACCTGAATAATAGCTGCACAGGCTACTAAAAATCCGGTGATTGCATAAACTCTGCGCTTAACCTTTTTTACATTCACTCCGGAAAGATTGGCGGAGCGTTCATTGGAGCCAACTGCAATTATTTGACGGCCAAAAGTCGTCCGCTTTGACATAAAATAAAGGGCAGCCGCTATTAAAAGCCAGTAAATAATGGGCATCATCCGAAAACGGCCGATCTGAAAATTAGAAATCGGTAAAAACTCCATCGGTACTCTTGGATTATAGCCCTGCATAAAATGCTGGGTCACACTGCGGTAAAATTTCATAGTTGCCAGAGTTACCACAAAGGGAGGAATTCCACCTCTGGTAATTAATAATCCATTTAAGTTTCCTAAAAAATAGCCAAAAGCTAATGAAAGTAAAATAGCAATTAAAATTGCAGGGATTCCTTCTATTCCTAAATTTATTAAGATCCCATTCGGGCCTCTGTCTATCAGCATCATTAGAGCTGCACCAACTGCAACCATAGTTGAGCCAACCGAAAGATCGATTCCGGCTGACATGATTACGAAAGACATTCCAAGTGCAATCAGGCCAACTCCGGCATTATTTCGCAAAATATTTATCCAGTTATTAGTCCAGGTAAAAAACCAGCTGCCGACAGAGTCATAATCAAAACCAAGACTCCAGGTCTGCAAAATGATCATCACTATTAAGGCAATAGTGGTGCTGAATATTGGCTTATTTGTCCAGTTTTTTAAAAACCACTCTTTAAATCCTCTTTCTTGATCTTTATTCTGCATCTTATGCCCCCTCCTGATCTGAATTTGCCCTGACACCAGTTGCCAGCCGCATAATCTCATGTTCAGTCATTTGATCTCTCTCCAGTTCTCCCTGGATTACTCCATGATACATCACCAGAGCCCTGTCACAAATTCTAATTATCTCTTTGGCCTCACTTGATAAAATGATAACTGCTATATCTTCTTCAGCCAGCTTTAAAATAATATCATATATATCCTCTTTGGCACCCACATCAACTCCCTGAGTCGGGTTATCCAGAATAAAAATATCAGGGTTGGCAGTCAGCCATTTGGCCAGCACAATCTTCTGCTGATTTCCACCAGAAAGGCTGTTAATCGAATCAGTTTTAGATCCCATTTTAATTCTGAGCTTTTCTACCTGCTCCTCAAATTTTTGCTGCTGTCTTTCTTGATCAATAACCCCCCAGTGATCAAATAGGGGCCAGGTAACTATTGAAGCATTATCAAAAATATCCATATCTTTTATAATTCCATTCTCTTTACGGTTCCGGGGCAGATAACCGATCCCTTTTTTTAGAGCATCCGTGGTATTTTTAATCCTCACCTTTTTGTCGTGTAAATAGAGGCTGCCTGATTCTATCTCCCCACTGCCAAAAATTGCCTGGAAAAGCTCTTTTCTGCCATCTCCTAAAAGACCAGTAACTCCTAAAATTTCTCCCTTATGCACGGCAAATGAAATATTTTTAAAATCATTAGCACAGCTTAAATTTTCTACTCTTAAGACTTCTTCACCCCTAATCTCTTTTCTCTGAAAAGACTCTGATACGAGCTCATGCCCAACCATCGCCCTTGCCAGCTGATCTACATCAACATCCTTAACCAGCCCTTCAGCTACCAATTCCCCATTTCTGAGCACCGAATAGCGATCACAGAATTCTATTACCTCATTCAGCTTATGTGAAATAAAAACTATACCCACATTCTGTTTTTTTAGAGTTTCCATCATTTCAAAAACCCGCTCGATTTCCTGTTCAGTCAGAGAAGTAGTTGGCTCATCCATAATAATAATTGAAGCATCCATCATAATTGCTCTTGAAATTTCAACTATCTGTTTATAGGAGGTGTCGAGATCCCGAACCATTGTTTTCGGGTCTAATCTAATTTCCATCTCATCAAATACCTCCTGCGTTTTTTCAATCATTTTTTCTAAGTCTAAAACTCCACCTTTTTTCTTTAACTCCCTGCCGATAAACATATTTTCATAAATCGGAAGGTCATTGATCAAATTCAATTCCTGATGGATAAAAGCAATACCAGCACTCAGAGAATCAGCCGGCTTCTCAAATTTAACCCGCTGGCCGTCAATTAAAATTTCTCCTCTATCTGCAGGCAGTACTCCTCCAAGAATATTCATCAGGGTTGATTTTCCGGCACCATTTTCACCAATTAAGGCACAGACTTCTCCACCTTCCACTGCAAATGAAACGTCTTTAACCGCTTCAATTGCACCAAAGCTTTTATAAATATTTTTCATTTCTATTTTCACTCTACCACCTCCCATCAATTCAAATCAGAGGCTATGGAGACCATAACCTCTGACTCTATTTTCTATTGAATTTCTCAATTATAATTTTTAATCAAAACTGATCTTTTTTGAGAAATTATTCTGCTTTTAATAGGGA
>Ga0208033_10041_pt1 | contig 27355 bp, 21 predicted proteins | sample Shrwel1BS1Day87_FD_187539 | JGI IMG/M metagenome (GOLD analysis project Ga0208033, IMG submission 187539) | Subsurface microbial communities from deep shales in Ohio, USA - Utica-3 well 1 S-1-Day87 (SPAdes) (version 2) ... | reverse complement strand
TGGTAACACAGTGACGAAGACTTATTCCTTGAGACGGGGCAACGACTGACGGAAAGCTGTATACGGGAGAACCGTACGTGCAGTTTGACGAGGGGTCCCAGCTGAAAGGCTGGTCCTACTCTATTGTCCAAAATTATTTATGAGTCTCCTCATAATTTCACATATTCTTTTTATATTTCCTTTACAATTTGTTGATACATTATAAGTAACAGAGGAGGAATGGAGTATGAATAAAAGCTTAATAGTTTTTTTGATTATCTTTTTGATTGCTGCAGGAACAATTAATGTATTTGCAAAAGCAAATGAAGTTAATAGTAAAGAATTTGATTTAAATCAGGCAATAAGTAGGGTGCTTCAAGAAAATGCAGAGGTTAAAGAGGCGGAGCAGTCTTTAGAAAAAGCTAAGATAGAAAATAAAATTTCAGAGATTAATAATTTGAGAGAACAGTCTAATTACAGTGAGCTAGAAGCAGAATATAATCTAAAAAGTTCTAAAAAAAATTATTTGGACAGTAGAAATGAAACTATTAAAGAAACAATAAATCAGTACAGTAATGTTTATCTTGATAAATTGAATATGACTGTTTTAAAAAAAGTTATGGAAGCAGAGAAAATGTTATATGAGCAGTATAAGTCTCAAAACAAGCTTGGGGAAGTAACAAATATAGATTTATTGGAGCAATTCAATAATTATCAGGATGCTAAATTTGACTATGAGACAGCAGAAGATCAGTATTTACAGAGTTTAAAACAGCTAAAATTAACTTTAGCTCTGGATTTGGAAAATAATATTTCAGTGGAAAGATTATCTGTACCGGAAATTTTAAAGATAGGTGAAAAAGAGGCATTATCAAAGGCACTAAATAATAATTTAGAAATAAAGTTAGGCAAAATTAGCAATCAACTTAAAAAAATTGATCAAGCAAGAAGCAAAATCACGGACTCGAAACTTAATAAAAATATTGATAACTTAGAGATTGAAATTTCCAATTATAATTTAAAAGCTTTAATCAATCAGAATAAAATATCAGCTCAAGACAGTTATTATAGCTATCAGCAGGCAGCAAAAAATATGAAATTAAAAAAAGAGACTTATCAGGAAAGTAAAAACCAATTTCAACTAATGAAAGAGAAGCATCAACTGGGCATGAGTACTAAGACAGATTTGCTGCAGTATGAAGCAAACATGCTGGAAGCAGAATATAATTATAAAAGTTCTATCTCAGAATTATATCTGGCAGAACAAAGTTTAAAAGAAGAACTTTTTATGGATACAGGGGTGTTTGATTATGAAAATTAATAAAATTGGAATCTTAATTTTGATAACAATAAGCTTATTGTTACCGGTTACAGTTTTGGCAGCAGAAATAGAATTTTCTGAAGCAGTAGAAATGGGTTTAGAAAATAATGATACACTTAGTGATCTGGAATCTCAGATTAAAGCTCAAAAAAGATCAATAAAAATACTTGAAGCAGGTGATAATTTTCAGTTAAGTCTGGAAGCAAGTGATAGTGACTTATCTGAATCAGATACAGAAAGTCTTGGTTTAAGTCTCTCCAAAGACTATTCGTTTGGACTTTCTGTATCCCCCGGGCTGGAAGAAACAACAGTAGATATTGATACAGAAGATTTTAGTTCAGAATATTACCTGGAAGTTTCGCAGCAGTTATTCCCCTGGATTCCAAGTGATAACGCCCGGGAAATATATGCTGAAAAAAAAGAACTGGAAAAATATGAAGAAGAATTAGCTGCAGAAGAAAGCACTAAAATAATTGAATGGGTTGAAAGCTATTTAAACTTACTACGCTCAAATAAAAAAATTGATCTTTATCAAAAAGAGGTTAAACTGGCCAAAAAAGATCTTGAGAATATGGAAGAAAAATCGAAGCTTAAAGAAGCAAGTAATTTAGAACTAATGTCTGCAGAATTAAATTATAAAGAAGCGAAACAGCAGTACGATACTGCAAAGAAAAATTTTCAGGAGAGTAAAGAGAATTTTAAGATTGAGCTTGGTTTAAATAGCTATGATGAAATTAAATTAAATGAACAAAATAATTTTATAGAAAAAATGAAAAATATAGTTAATCAATCTGATTTTACAGCTGCAGATATTGAGGAATTACTTATTAAAGTTGCAGAAAATGATTATAACTTAAAAGCAGCTAAAATTGAAAAAGAAAAACTTAAACAGCAGTTAGAATGGACAGAAAAAGACGGGAACACCGAATTATCGCTAGTTGGAAATTATACTTCCGAAGCAGATAACTTTACTCTTGGAATCACTCTTTCTCATGTTTTGTATGATGGAGGGGAGCATAAACTTGAAATTGAAGATAAAGAAGCTGAAATTGAGGATATAAATTCTGACTATCAACGATTATTAAAAGAATTAAAACTTGAGATAAAAGAAAACAAAAACAATTTATCTACAGGCCAGGACAGCTTAGAAAGTAGTGAACTTTCATATCAAAAAGCTGTTATTAATTCCCAAATAGCTGCTCAAGAATTTGAAAGCGGAGTAATAACTGAGCTAGAATATCAGGAATATCAAAATTCTCAAATGGAAGCGAAAATTAATCTAAAAGATGCTGAAGACTCACTTTTAGTAGCAAAATTGAATTTCCTTTCTTTAATTTCTAAGAATGAAATTCCAGATGTGATAAAAAGCAACTAGTGAGGTTAATTACTACACAATTTAATTTTTTAACTAATATAACTGAGGTGAGCTAAAATGAGTATTTTAAAAAACAAATGGATAATAATTATAATAACTCTTCTGGTATTAGCAGGTCTAAGCTTCTTTCTTTTAAATAAGAAGGAATCTACAGAAGGAACTGTTCCTTCTGCAGAGCAATTCCAGATGACGCAAGGAAAAGAATCAACTGAAGGATCTGAGAAAAAAATGCTGTAAACGTTGAAGTTGAAGCAGCAAAAAAAGATTCATTAAATAAGTATTTAGTGGTTACAGGTGAAACTAAAGCTTATCAGAAAAGTGAGGTAGTACCAAGAATTCAGGAAGAAGTAGAAAAGATAAATGTCAAAATAGGTGATAAAGTGAAAAAAAATGAAGTTTTAATTGAGTTAAATACCACTGAAAAAGAAATTGCTGTTAAGCAGGCAGAAGCTACTTTAGAATCAGCTAACGCTAATCTAGATGATGTTCTTGCTGGGAGTAGAGAAGAAGAGATCAAACAGCTTGAGGCAAGTTTAAAGAAGGCTGAATCTGCACTTGGGGTTGCAAAAAATAATTATCAACGTCAGCAAGAATTATATGAAAAAGATTTTATTTCAAGCCAAAGTTTAGAAAGCGCTAAAAATGATCTGGTAAGTGCTGAAAGTGATTATCAATCAGCCCTGGAATCCCTTAATTTAGCAGTAAAAGGAGCAACTAAAGAAGAAATAGCTAGTGCAAGAGCAGAAGTTAAAAATGCTGAGGCAAGTTTAGAATCAGCTGAGTTAGGGCTTAATCGGACTAAAATTAAGGCTCCAATTAGCGGGGTGATTTCTGCAATTGATATTGACAATGGAGAAATTACAGCCAGTTCTTCTGTAATTACAATAGCACAGATTGACAAATTGAAGATAAAAATTTATTTAAGTCAGAGTAATGTAAATAAAGTGAGTAGTGGCGAAAAAGTAAAATTATATATTGCAGCAGTAGATAAAGAAATCACTGGACAAATTGAGAGCATTTCGCCTCTGGCAGATGAAGATAAAAAAAGTTTTCCGGTTGAAATTGTCGTAGATAACAGTGATAGTTTAATTAAGGCAGGAATGTATGCTGAAGTAAACTTGGTTGTTGAAGAAGCAAAAGACCAAATAGTGCTTTCGCGTTCTGCACTTGTTGAAGAAGCTGGAAATAATTTTATTTATATAATAGAAGATAATAAGGCTAAAAAAGTAGAAGTTGAGATCAATGTTAAAACTGATGCTAAAATAGCAATTAAAAATGCGATAGAAACAGGAACAGAGGTAGTTGTTACAGGTAATGATAATCTTAACGATGGTGACAGGGTAAATGTTCTAAATCGGGGTGACAAATAATGAAGATTTCTGATTTTTCTGTTGAACGTCCGGTTACAATAACTATGATTGTATTAGCTATAATTTTAATTGGTTCAATTTCTCTTTCAAATTTATCTTTAGAATTACTTCCTGATATGGATATGCCGTTTTTGATGATTCGGACAAGCTATGATGGGGCAAGTCCTGAAGAAATAGAAGAGTCTGTTACTAAAGTTATAGAAGAAAGTGCTGCAACTCTGGATGGACTGGATACTTTGAGTTCAACCAGTTCTGAAGGAAGTTCTCTGGTTTCATTAGAAATGGAATATGGCACAGATTTAACAGAGGCCAAGAATGATATGCGAGATTTGATTTCCAGGATAGAAGATTCACTGCCTGATGATGCTGATGATCCGCAGATATTAAGTTTTGATCCTAACTCAGAAGCAATCATGACGCTTTCTATTTCTGGTAAGTCACTTGAAGACTTAAAATCAATTGCAGAAGATACTATAAGTCCAGCTTTAGAAAGAATTTCTGGAGTAGCTTCTGTAGATATATCAGGTGGTCTAAAAAGAGAGATTCAGATAAATGTTAACCAGCAGCAGCTTAAAGGTTATGGTCTAAATTTAAGTGATATTTCCAGTGCTGTAAGCGAGGTAGATGCGAATGTTAGTAGTGGCTATATAGATGAAGGAAATAAAGAAATAATGGTCAGAGCTATAGGTGACTTTAATTCTATTTCTGAGCTAAGAAATTTAGAAATTATTACCTCCAGTGGGGAACCTATTAGTTTAGGTGATCTTGCAGAGGTTAAAGATGCTTACGCTGATAGAGATAATTATAGTTATTTAAATGGTCAATCAAGTCTGGGTTTATCTATTCAGAAAGATGGAGAAGGAAATACTGTAGAAGCTGCAGCCGCTGTTTTAGAAGAACTTGACAGTTTAAAAAAACAGCTGCCAGACTTAAACACTTATGTAGTTGATAATTCAGCTGAAGATATTGAAGATTCGATTGCTAATGTTGGTCAGACATTTGTGCTTGGTGGTATACTGGCTATTATAATTTTATTTGTTTTCTTAAGACATATTGGTAGTACTTTTGTAATTGCAACTGCAATTCCAATTTCTGTAATAGCTACTTTTGCTTTGATGTATTTTGGTGATTTAACTCTTAATATGATGACTCTTGGTGGATTGGCACTTGGAGTAGGAATGCTGCTTGATAACTCAATTGTGGTTCTAGAAAATATATATCGACATCGCGTTGGAGGTGCGGATAGATTTAATGCTGCTAAAATTGGAGCCAGTGAGGTTGGAACAGCGATTTTTGCTTCAACAATGACCACTGCAGCTGTGTTTTTGCCTGTAGTTTTTATTCAGGATATGTTAGGTGAAATTTTTACTCCACTGGCTTTAACAGTAGTATTTTCTTTGCTGGCATCTTTATTTGTGGCCCTGACATTTGTACCGATGCTGTCATCAAAACTACTTCATGTTTCAGAAAAAGATAAGAAAAATTATGAATCTAATTCTAAAATACGGGAAATGTACAGGAAATTTTTAAATATATCTTTAAATCATAGATATACAGTACTTTCAGTTTTGTTGATAGCAATTATTATATTTGGACTTGGAGTTAGCTCCGGGATAATACCATTTAAAACAGAATATATGCCTTCTTCAGACCAGGGAGTGGTAAGTATTTATCTTGATTTAGCTAAAAATACAAAAGCAGAAGTAACTGTTAAAACTTTAAAAGAGGCTGAATCATTTCTAGATAATATTTTAGAGGTAGATACACTCTATAGTTCAGTAGATGATAACAGTGCTGAAATAACAATGGTTTTAGTCGACCGTTCTGAAAGAGATAAAAACGTTGAAGAAGTGGCAGAAATTGTGCGTAATCAACTGACTAATATTGCCGGGGCAGAAATAAATGTTCAGGCGCAAAACTCAATGATGGGTAGACGCGGTCGTGGTGGTGGAGATATTGAAGTTAAAATAAAAGGATCAGATTTAACTACTCTCTCAGCACTGGCAGCAGAAATAAAGAGTTTGATTAGTGAAACCGAAGGTACACGTAATATAGATTTAAGTGTAGAAGAAAGTAGAAACGAAATTCAGATTAAAGCTAAAACTGGAATTGCAAAAAAATTGGGCTTTTCTAATTCCGGTATAGCTTCTGCAGTAAAAGAAGCTGTTTATGGAACTACTCCTGCTCAGTATACTGAAGCCGGAGAAGAATATGATATTACTCTTAAATTACAGGATACAGATTACAATAATCTTGACAAATTAAAAGAAATAAAAATAACTTCAGCTACAGGTATTACAGTGCCTTTAAAAGAAGTTGCTGCTGTAGAAAAAGGAGAGGGTTACAGTGAGATAAAAAGAGAAGATCAGGAAAGAGTCATCTCGGTAGAATCCGGTATTTTTAACAGAGCTTTAGGTGAGGTTCAAAGCGAAATTGAAACTAAAATATCTAAATTAGATATACCCGATGGCTATACTATTAGCTACGGTGGAGATGCTGAAGATATGTCAGATTCTTTTGCTCAGCTGGCTCAGGCAATGCTGCTGGGGATTATACTTGTCTATATGGTAATGGCTTCTCAGTTTGAATCTCTAATTTATCCTCTAATTGTAATGTTTACTGTTCCTCTTTCTTTAGTAGGTGCAGTAATAGCTCTCGCATTAACAGGGATTTCTCTTAGTGTTCAAGGATTTATTGGAGTGATTATGCTGGTTGGGATAGTAGTTAATAATGCAATTGTAATGATTGATTATATTAATAATCGACGAGGATATGAAGAAAAAAGAGAAGCGATTTTAAATGCTGGTCCAATTAGATTAAGACCAATTATGATGACTACTTTAACTACTGTTTTAGGTCTTTTGCCTCTTTCTTTAGGTCTTGGCCAGGGATCAGAGAGTCAGCAGCCGATGGCGGTAGTTGTAATTGGTGGTTTATTACTTGCTACCCTTCTTACTCTAATAATCATTCCGGTACTTTATGATCTGATTGATGATTGGAGTCTCAGTCTTAAGAATAGAATAAGCCATTTAATAAAGACAATAGCCAAATAATATTAAATTGATTTTTAAAAGCAGAAGAGGTAAAAGAACAATATTAATAGCCTCTTCTGCTTTTAAAATAGTAATTATAGTTTTTAGACTAATTTGTTATTTTTGTAAAATGAAAGGAAGATTATTTTGAAATTCTTTTTTCTTTCTTCATTATCTTTAGAGTTTGTGAACCTCACCACCCAAATAAAATATTTGCATCAAAAGAGATACTAGCTTCGCGTCGGATGGTGCTTCTAACTGCTTCATATAGATTAAAGTTCAACCTATATTACTAGGTTAATTTACAAGATGTTTGGTTTTTAAGTGTCCTCCTAAGTTATTAGGATACCCTTAATCTTGAAGGATTGGCCACAAATCCATTATCTCTCGCCTGTTTAATAGGTCTGAGAATACATTTATCTTTCAAGTATTTGCGAAGAATATTAAGACTACCATTCTACTCTAATTATATCATACATGTGTTTGCATGTAAAAGAAAAATGGAGGTTTAACACTTGTAAAAAACATTTGAAAAAATATTATAGAAGTCTGCTTTTTGGTCTAGGAGCTACTGCATTTTATCCCCAGGTGGTGCTACTATTGAGACAATTAAAAAGTATATTCAAAATCAGTCATTAAGATTACAAATTTGGATCATCCTGGCTGGAGTATTACTGAGTTTTGTTTTAATAACATTATTAGTTATGCTCCTTTCAGAATAATTGAGCATCTTATACTTAACTCAGATAAAAAGCTAATCAATAAAATTGGACCTCCTGCATATAAAATAAAAAACAATTTTTGTTGACATAAATTAATTTAACTGCATTTTTCCTGGTTTAGACTTATAAATATTTTGAAGGTAGTATAATTAAAATAATAATAAAAATGTATTTTTAGCCAATATAATGCAGGATTGTAGAGTTTGATGTATAATATAAGTATTATCACTAAAATGATGTTTGAGGTGAGAAAATAATGGAAAGAGATGATCAATTAATGGAGGATTTAATAAATAAATTATCAATAGGGGTTGTAATAGTTGACCAACAGGGCCAGCTTTTATTTACTAATCAAACTATTAGAGAAATGACTGGGTATACAGAAGATGAAATTAAAACAATGGAAGACTGGTACAAAAAAGCTTATCCAGATCAGGAATCTAGAGAGAAAGCCAAAAAATATTTTCAATATGACATAGAAAATGATATTAAAGATAGAACATATAAAATTACAACTGCTGCTGGTAATTATAAATATTTTAATTTCAGGTATTCTCAATTAGATGATGGGAAAATGCTCTTTGAGATTATAGATATTTCTTACCGGATAAAGCAAAAGCAGGAGTTACAAAATCAAAAGATAATTTTTGAAAATCTTTTTACTAACTCACTGGCGGGTATTGTTTTACTGGATCAGGATTTAAATATAATTGATGCTAATAAGAAATTTAGAGAGATTTTTGAGTTAGATGAAGAAAAAATAATTAATAAAAATATTAATAAAGTAGCTGTACCAAAACTAAATTCAGAGGATATAAATAAAGCAGAAAAAATATTTTTACAAGATCAGGAATGGGAAAAAGAGATACCCTACCCTGTTAATAATAAAACCAAATACTGCAAAGTTCATGTGTTCTCGGTCGAAAATGAAAAGCATGGAGAGTTAATCTATGTTGCTATGGATGATATTACTGAAAATAAAAAGCGGGAACTTGAATTAAAAGAGGTAAAAGAAAGATTAGAACTTGCTGTAGAGGGAGGTAATATTGGAATCTGGGACTGGGCCGTTCAGGAAGAGTATATTCATTATAATGAATACTGGGCTCAAATGCTTGGTTATAAAGCTTCTGAATTAGGTAATGATATTGATACCTGGCTGGATTTAGTTCATCCCGACCATGAAGAGAAAGCTTTAAAAGACCTTAGAGACCATTTAAATGGTAAGACAGATAGATATTTTAATGAACATAAATTAAAAACTAAGGACGGAAGCTGGAAGTGGATTAGAGATATTGGAAAAGTTACTGAAAGAGATGAAAATGAAAATGCTGTTAGGATTGTAGGGGTCCATATAGATATAGATCGAGAAAAAAGGGCAGCAGAAGAAATAGAATACTTTTCCAATCATGATGAACTAACAGATCTCTATAACAGGAGATATTTTAATGAAGAATTGAAAAGACTACATGATTCCAGAAAATATCCGATCAGTATCATCGTAGGAGATATGAATAAATTGAAGGTTATTAATGATAATTACGGACACAGTATGGGTGATAGGTATATTAAACTAACAGCAGAAGCTATAAAGAGTAGTTTAAGAGCCGAGGATATTGTTGCCCGAATAGGTGGAGATGAGTTTGCAGCGATTCTGCCTAACACTAATTATAATGCAGCTGATGAGGTAACTGAAAGAATTTTAGATATGATAGAAGAAATAAATAAAAAGAAAGAACTGCCGGAACCATTAAGTATTGCTTTAGGCTCTGAAACAACGGAGGGCAATAATCACAGCGTTAAAAATATTAGAAAATGTTATAATAAAGCTGATAAAAAAATGTATAAGCAGAAATTTGCAGGTAGATGTTAACTGATCTTCCGAATAGGTATTACTACTGACGTTTTCCGTAATACATGATATAGATAAGGTTTTTGCTGGTTTAAATAGTTATTGCATTTTCTGCTGATGTGCTGCAAAAGTTATTGAAAAAGTAAATAGTTTTGATATGTAAAACTATAATTTTTAACTTTATTTCCAATTTATTCTATGATATACTTTTATTAGTATAAAAATTAGAAGAGGAGGAAGATTAATGCAGCAGTTTGATGTTACAGCTCACAATTATGACTTTGTTTTTAAAGATTCTTTTAATCTTTTTAAGAATGATATTGCTGATTTTTTAAAGGTGGAGCTGCCTGGAATTGCATCCTATCTGGAAACTGAGTTTACAGAAGTAGAAACAAATACAGAACGGATGGATTTAAATTTCAAGCTGGAAGATGGGTCAATATTACATTTAGAAGAAGAAGTAGAAATATCGGTCGATGACTTAATTCGCTTTGCTTCCTATGACCTAAAGTTGTATAATAGATATAGAGATAGGATACGGACAATAATTTTATGTATTAAGGGATATCCAGCATCAAAAGCAGGTTTTTAACTGCGGCAGTCTGGGCTATAACACAACTGTTGTTAATATGTCTGATAAAGATGAGAGAATTAAAAGAAAAAATAAATAACAAAGAAGAAATAAATTATCTTGACTTAATATTCCTTCCTTTAATGAAGAGTGATCAGGAGATAGCTGAGCTGGTTAAATATATTATTGAGCTGGAAGAAAAACTGGAAATAGATCAAAATTTAAAAGATAATATCGTAGCTTTGACTTTTGTTTTAAGTGACAAATTTTTAACTGAGGCTGAAATATCAGAGATATGGAGGGATTACAAAATGGTTAAAATATTGAAATATGCAGAAGAGCAGGGCAAGAAAAAAGGAAAAGAAGAAGGAAAAATCGAAGGTAAGATTGAGGGAAAACAGGAAGAAGCAAGATTAATCCTGATGAGACAAATTAAAGCTAAGTTTGGCAAATTAGATAATGAAATTATAAATTTAATCAATGATGCAGAATTAAGTAAAATCGAAGATTTAAGTGAAAAAATAGTAACAACAAATTTGAAGGAAGAATTAATAGATTTTTTGAAGCATTAAATAGAAAAAAGCAAACTAACTGGCTGGGATTAAAACCTCAGCCAGTTTTATTTGTTGGCAGTAATTTGTTGAATCGAAAGTATATTATACGAGGAGTACAAGCTAATGAAATTACAGGATAAATCGGAATATGTAAACGAGATATTTGATGACAGATCTATAAGTGAAATAACTATCAATGAAAGCAAATTTAATAATTGCAGCTTTCGAAATACCCGGTTAAAAGAAATAATGACAAAAGAATGTACTTTTGTCGAATGTGATTTTTCCAATTCATATTTAAATGCTTCAGTTCATGAAAATTCATCCTTTTTAAATTGTATTTTTGCAGGAGCGAAGTTATTTAATGCAGATTTTGTGGACTGTAGAATGGTCGGTGCAGACCTGATTGGTGCTGATTTAACTGCTTTAAAAATAATAGGTGGAGACTGGTCATATGCAATATTTAGACATAATAATCTGTCAGGATTTAATTTGAAGGAAATAAAGTTTACTGGTGCAGATTTTTATGGATGTAATTTAAAAGAAACTGATTTTGGTGAATCTGATTTAAATGGTGCTGTTTTAACAGAAGCAAAAATTAGGGGGGCCAATCTGCGGGGAGCTAACATTGCTGGTATTGATTTTAAAAACATAGAATTAAAAGATGTAAATATAGATTATATGCAGGCGGAAGTAATAGTTGAATCTCTGGGGGCTTTAATAGAATAAATAATAGTGTAGAGAATTTGAGGCTGGGATCTTTATATAAGATTTTTCAATGAAGAACTTAAGTGATTGAATGATTATAGAAAATATCCAATCAGTATCATCGTAGGAGATATGAATAAATTGAAGGATATTAATAAAAATTAGATAAGAGAAGTCTGTTATATGAAACTAAAACTATAATTTTTAACTTTATTTCCAATTTATTCTATAAAGTATTTTGCTTCCTATGACCTAAAGTTGTATAATAGATATAGAGATAGGATACGGACAATAATTTTATGTATTAAGGGATATCCAGCATCAAAAGCAGGTTTTAACTGCGGCAGCCTGGGCTATAACACAACTGTTGTTAATATGTCTGATAAAGATGGTAAAGAAAAGATGAGAGAATTAAAAGAAAAAATAAATAACAAAGAAGAAATAAATTATCTTGACTTAATATTCTTTCCTTTAATGAAGAGCGATCAGAAGATAGCTGAGCTGGCTAAAGATACTATTGAACTGGAAGATAAGCCTGATGCCGATCAAAAATTTAAGAATAATCTAGCTGCTCTGACTATTGTTTTATGTGATAAATTTTTAAGCAGCAAAAATATGTCAGAACTATGGAGGGATCGTAAAATGGTTAAATTTTTTAAATATGTTGAAGAACAGGGTAAGAAAAAAGGAAAAGAAGAGGGTAAAATTGAAGGGAAACAGGAAGAGGCAAGATTAATCCTGATGAGGCAAGTTAAGGCTAAGTTTGGTAATAAAGATAATGAAATTATTGATTTAATTAATGAAGCTGAGTTAAGTAAAATTGAGGACTTAAGTGAAAAAATAATAAATACAAATTCAAAAGCAGAATTAATTGATTTTTTGAAGCATTAATCTATATAAATAGTGTTAAATAAAACCGGCTGGGGCTAAAACTTCAGCCGGTTTTATTTGTTGGCAGTAATGGTTGAACCGCACCTATACTATAACAGGAGAAGATTTTAATGTTTAATAATATAGATTTATTTACCCGGCTTTAGGAATAGAAGCCCCCTGGAAACTTGATAAAATAGATTTTAATAATGATGATTGTCGACTTGATATATATTTCTCATAAAAGAGGCAGTAAATTCCCCACAGGCCTACATCCATGCTAAAACGCTGAGAACAAAATGCACAGAACATGGAGTGCTGCAGGTAAAAGCACCATGGGCTGAACCGGGTTCAGGAATTTAAATAATTTTATGACAGCTATATATTTACAGTGCGCTAAACTTGAATTTGATTTACCTGAAGCATTTATTTAAAACTAAAATTCATGCTGACTTAAGGATATATTTAAATCCCATTTTTTCTTAGGGGTATAATAGACCATTATTATTAGTGGGCTATATAGTTACAGGGGGCGTTACACATTTAATTATGTAATTTTATAAAAAAACGAATACACGTGTATGCCTTTGCTTGCTATTTAATTATAGATTTTTATATATTTTTATTTTTCATCTGTTAACACTACCTCAATATTTTTGCTTTCTAAAAACTCTTTTATATCTTCAGTTATATTTTCGTCCGTAAAAATTTTAGAAATTTCTTCAACTTCAAATGCTGTTATAACTGTATTTCTTTTAAACTTAGAAGAATCTGTTAAAATTATTGTATTATCAGCTGACTCAGATAAATATTGAGCTGTTTGACTGCGAATTAAATCCATACCGGTAAAACCGCTTTTTTTATCAAAACCATCAATACCAATAAATAGTTTGTCTACGTGGAATGTTTTTGCATCCTGTTGAGTTAAAGGTCCTACATTTACCTGTGAGTCTTTTTGATAAACTCCTCCAAGTAAAATAATCTTAACATCTTTTGCCTTTCGAATATATGAGGCAATAAAATTAGAATTAGTAATTATAGTAATATTTTTTTTATTGAAAGCTAATTCTTCAGCCAATAAAGCACATGTTGATCCAGATTCTATAATTACTGTTTCACCATTATTTACAATTTCAGCAGCTTTTTTGGCAATTTTTGATTTAATATTATAATTTTTTGTTAACCGATAATTAAGATCATTTTCATTGTTAATTACAGCATATCCATGTTCTCTTTGTAAAATCCCTCGCTTTTCTAATTTATTTAAATCTTTACGAATTGTTACTTTTGAAACATCTAAAGATTTTGCTAATACATTTACTTTTACTTTAGATTTCTTATTTAAAATTTCGACTATTTTTTCTTCCCTGGTCATAAAATAATGCCCCTTTCAAGAATACTATGAAAATTTATTAGAACATATAATTGGCTACCTTAATATATCTAATTCTTTACACAATCTAAATACTTCTTTCTTATTAATTTTCAGTCTATAGTCTTCTTTTAAATAGACAATAAGTTTTCTGTAACCAGAAGGAAAGTCATCACCTGCTAGTAGCTCTAGAAGCCATTCTATTATCTTTTCATCAGGTATTTTTACCTGATTCAGTTAGAGAATAGCCTGGTATAGGTTTTCCTTGAGTATTTTTGTTTCCCCTCTTGTAATTAGAGTATATCACTTTCAAACTTTTTCTTCAATTTGGTTAGGGGGCTATATAGATGAGACTACAGGAAAAGAGTATTTACCGAAGTTAGCTCAGAAAGTACATACCCATAATAATTCAAATAAAGGTCTAAATTTAAAAATAAGAAAAAAATAAATTAGTAGAATTTATAAATACATATCCTGGAAAAATGCTTAACAACAAAAATTAAGATTCATTTTTGTAAAAAAACTTGCAATTTTTAAAAGAGTATGGTATTATTTCTTTGAAAGAAACATAATTAACTTTCGAACGAAAGAAAAGATATCACTAAACAAATGAAAGGGGATAATATGACTCAAAAAATTAAGAGTAAAAAAGACAATTCAAAGAAAAAATCTGATTTTGGCAATTTAAGAAGTAGAATGAATTCATATCGCAATTCTGTTTTAGAAAAAAAACCTTATATTGATTCAGAAAGGGCATTACTGGCAACTGAATCATATAAAGAACATCAGGGTAAACCAGTAAATTTACAGCGGGCTTATATGTTAAAAAACATTTTAGAAAATATGACTATTTTTATTGAAGATGAAACTTATTTAGTAGGTAATCAAGCACCTTCAAATAACGATGCACCAATTTTTCCAGGATATACTATGGAATTTGTTATTGATGAATTAGACAAATTTGAAAAACGTGATGGTGATGTTTTTTATATAACTGAAAAAACAAAAAAAGATTTAAGATCTATTGAGTCATTCTGGGAAGGGAAAACTTTACGTGATTATTCTAAATCGTTATTACCAGACAAAGTTTCTCCATATTTAGATTTCTTTGGAATGGAAGGGAAAATGAATTCGGGGGATGGGCATCTTGCTCCAGATTACAAGAGCTTATTGAAAAATGGACTTCGTTTTTACGAGGAGCGCACTCGCAAATTAAAAGATAAATTAGATTTAACAGTTCCAGAAAATGTTGATAAATATCATTTTTATGAATCTATATTAATTGTTATTGATGCAGTTTGTAATTATGCAAAACGTTTTTCAAATTTAGCTTTAAAAAAAGCAGAAGATGCAGATCCTGAACGTGCCAAAGAATTGAAAGAAATGAGTCGGATAGCTTCAAAAGTTCCATATGAACCAGCAGATACTTTAGCTGAGGCCATTCAATCAGTTTGGTTTATCCATGTTATATTGCAGATTGAATCAAATGGACACTCATTATCGTATGGTCGTTTGGATCAGTTTATGAATCCATATTTAGAAGCTGATTTAAAAGCTGGTAGAATAACAGAAGATCATGCTGTTGAGCTGCTGACAAATTTATGGATAAAAACTGAAACGATCAACAAAGTTCGAAGTGAATCTCATACAAAAGGGAGTGCAGGCAGTCCCCTTTATCAAAATGTGACAATTGGTGGTCAAACTAGTGATAAAAAAGATGCTGTAAATAAAATGTCTTATTTAGTTTTACGAAGTGTGGCTCAAACCAGGTTAACACAGCCAAATTTGACAGTTCGCTATCATGAAGGATTAGATGATGATTTTATGAATAAATGTATTGACGTAGTTAGTTTGGGTTTTGGTATGCCTGCCTTTAATAATGATGAAGTAATAATTCCATCATTTATTGATTACGGTGTTAGTGAAAAAGATGCTTATGATTACAGTGCTATAGGTTGTGTAGAAACTGCTGTACCAGGAAAATGGGGTTATCGCTGTACAGGAATGAGCTATATGAACTTCCCCAAAATTTTATTAATTGCAATGAATAATGGTAAAGACCCTAATACCGGCTTGCAATTTGCAGAGGGTAAAGGACATTTTATTGAAATGGAATCATTTGAAGAATTGCTAAGTGCGTGGGATAGTATAGTTCGTGAAATTACACAATTAAGTGTAATAACTGAAAATGTTTGTGATCTAGGTTTAGAACGTAAAGTTCCAGATATTTTGTGTTCCACTCTTACTCAGGATTGCATTGGCCGAGGCAAACCTATTAAAGAGGGGGGAGCAATTTATGATTATATATCTGGACTTCAGGTTGGTATAGCAAATACGGCTGACTCATTAGCTGCAGTTAAGAAACTAGTTTTTGAAGAAAATAAAATTAGTCAAAATGATTTATGGGAAGCCTTAACTAATAATTTTGAAGGAGAAAAAGGGCAAGAAATTAAAGAATTATTAATTAATGAAGCACCAAAATATGGTAATGATGAAGATTATGTTGATCAATTAGTTGTTGAGGCATATAAAAGTTATATTGATGAAGTTGAAAAATATCCAAATACTCGTCATAATCGGGGGCCAATTGGAGGTAAGCGTTATTCTGGAACCTCATCTATATCTGCAAATGTGAGTCAAGGGTTAAGCACAATGGCAACCCCAGATGGACGTAATGCAGGGACACCACTTGCTGAGGGCTGCTCGCCAGCACATAATATGGATCAAAATGGTCCAACATCTGTATTCAAAACCGTTGCTAAATTGCCAACAGGAAAAATTGTTGGTGGTGTTCTTTTAAATCAAAAAGTTAATCCAAGTGTGTTAGAAAAAGCTGAAGATAAGAAAAAGTTAAACATGCTAATTCGTACTTTTTTCAACAGGCTTAAAGGTTATCATGTCCAATATAATGTTGTATCTAAAGAAACTTTGATTGATGCTCAAAAAAATCCAGAAGATCACAAGGATTTAATAGTAAGAGTAGCTGGTTATTCTGCATTTTTCAATGTCTTATCTAAAACAACTCAAGATGATATTATTGAGCGAACTGAACATGTAATTTAAGCAGTATTTTATTATATATTATTGGCTAACCGGGATAATTATTCTGGTTGGCTAATAATATTTTAAAAATATCAAAATAAAAGGTGAGTAAAATGAAATATATTGTTTTCGATATTGGTGGAACATTTGTAAAATATAGTTTTATGGAGCGTTCAGGTAATATTATATTTAAAGGGAAATTTAGATCACCTACTAATTCTTTAGAAAACTTAATTAGTAAAATGTCTAAAATTATAGACTCAGTCAGTAAAGAACAACTCCAAGGTATTTCTATTTGCTGTCCTGGAGTAGTAGATTCAGATAAAGGAATTGTCTATTATGGGGGATGTTTAGAATATTTACACAAGGTGAATTTTAAAAAAATTTTCAAAAATGAGTATGATATTTCTGTATCTATTGAGAATGATGGTAAAGCTGCAGCCCTGGCTGAATTATGGCGTGGTGCAATAAAGAATACTAAAGAAGCAGTCGTTCTTGTACTAGGTTCCGCAATTGGCGGAGGTCTAATTATAAATGGTCAATTACATAGAGGCCACCATTATTCTGCTGGTGAAGTTAGTTATATGGTTGGTAATTCAATAGAAGAAAAAGATGTTTGTTTACGAGCTGGATTTGATGCATCTGCTTCTAAGATGGTTAAAGATGTTGCGGTAGCAAATAACCTAAGTCCAAAAACAGATGGTGAAATTGTTTTTGAATATATTAATAAAGATAACGAAAAATCGTGGAAAATTTTTACTGATTTTTGCCGTAAAGTGGCGAAAATAATTATAAGTTTACAATATATTGTAGATCCCCAAAAATTTGTGATTGGAGGGGGGATTAGTAATCAGCCAATTGTTTGTCAACAGATAAAAAATATAGTTAATAAAATGTACGATTGTAATCCACAATACAGTTTGGTACCAAAAATTGTTAATTCAAAATTGAATGATAATGCAAATTTATATGGGGCCTTTTATCATTTCATAGAAGAATATATTGAAAATGAAAGTATAAAAAAAGAAAAAAATAATTAAAAAAACAGATATTACAGATATAACAGTAGATACTATAATGATGAAATATTAGGAAGGGGCAAGTACGTTACAATGAAGTAGAAAGGAGAAAATTATGACTGATCAAGGACTTATATTTGATATTCAAAAGTTTAGCATCCATGATGGTCCAGGAATAAGAACGGTTGTTTTTTTAAAAGGATGTCCATTAAGATGCTATTGGTGTAGTAATCCAGAATCAATAAGCGGTAAAATAGAAACCATGTGGGATAATGATAGAGAAAAACCAACAAAAGTTGGAGAATATAAAACAGTTTCAGAAATTTTAAAAGAGGTAGTAAAAGATAAAGTTTTTTATGAGGAATCAGGAGGGGGAGTAACTCTTTCTGGAGGAGAAATACTTTATCAATCTGATTTTACTATTAAATTACTTAAAGCATTAAAAGAGGAAAATATTCATGCTGCTGCTGAAACATCAGCTTATGCAGAAACTGAAATATTTGCAGAAGTTATCAGCTATTTAGATTTGGTGTATATAGATTTTAAACATTATAATTTAAATAAACATAAAAAAGCTACAGGAAAAGGTAATGATTTAATCAAAAAAAATATTAAATATGCAATCAACAACCATGATAATGTAATTATACGAATACCAATTATTCCTGATTATAATGATAGCGTTAAAGATGCTTTGAATTTTGCAGAAGCATTTAATAAAATTGGTGTTAAAGAGGTGGAATTATTACCTTTCCATCAATTTGGATCTAACAAATATGAAAATTTAGATAGAGATTATAAAATGAAAAATGTTCCTCAATTACACACAGATGATCTGGTTGAATATCAAGAAATAATGTTGGCCCATAATATAAGATGTAATGTGCGTTAAATAATGATTTTTTGGATTAGAAATATTAAATAATGAGATCTAAAATTTTCAGGGTAGTATTTTATTGTCAGCAAGCTCCTGTTTGTTTATAATATTTACAAATTACAAATAGGAGCTGTTAGTCTAATGATTGAAATTGATTAGCTAGCAAACTTTTTTACGCAGCTCATCCAGGCTAAGATTTTCTGAAAACAATTCATGATTTTCTTCAAAAGACTTGTAATTTATATCAAATTATAATATGATATTTTTAATAGATTTTGTGATGTCTTTATTATATACTAGGTGGTGGTTCTCCTGGTATATTTTTTTATCCTGACAGGAAATATATGTTAAATAACCTTACTGCTGGAGATCATGTCCTGAAATATCTGATCTACTGGTGAATTTTATGTTTTATAACAAACTTTTTAAGGCGATTGGTACTGCCTTTATTTTCTCGGATTAATAATTATTTTATTTAATATAGCTGAATTAATTTATTTCCATATCCAATTATGGTATACTTTACCTATACTATAACAGGAGATGATTTTAATGTTTAATAATCTAGATAATCTCACAACAGCCTTGATGATATAGATACTATTATTACTCCCCCCTCTAAAGTCCAGCATTTGTAGAGAATTATTTAATTTAGATGTTAAAATAATATAAAAATAATTGGTAGGTGAAAAAATGATTGATTATAAACAAAAATTAATGATAAAAATAGCTGAATTATACCATATAGACGGTTTAACTCAGCAAGAAATTGCAGAAAAACTTAATATTTCACGCACAAAAGTTTCCAGACGACTTTCTCAGGCAGAAAATGAAGGAATAATTGAGGTTAAAATTAATTACCCTAATAATACTATGAGTAATATTGAAAAAAAATTAGAAAGTGAATTTTCTTTAAAAGAAGCAGTTGTAGTTTCTGCAATGAGTGACAGCTATACTAATTCAGTTTATGAAAATGTTTGTAAAGCTGCAGCTGAATATTTATCCGAAAAAATCAAAAACAATGACACTCTAGGTATTTCCTGGGGTAGAACTCTTAAACAGACTGTTAATTATGTTGATTTTTCTAAAAAGGAAATTAATATTATCCAGATGATTGGAAATATGGGATCAGCTAATGTAAGTTCAGATGAAATTGCACGAAAATTATCAAAATCCTTTAATGGTGAATATCACAAACTACCTGCGCCAGCTATTGTCGATAACAAAAGTATTAAAAAATCTCTAATGTCTGATAAAACTATAAAATCATGTATTCAAATGATGAATAATATTACTATGGCCTGGGTTGGAATAGGTGGTATCAATACTAATTCAGCATTTTATACCCACAATTATATTAATGATCAGGAACTGCAGAACTTACAAGAAAAAAATGCAGCTGGTGAAACATGCGGTTGTTTTTTTAATTCTAAGGGAGATGGCATAAAAACTATATTTGATGACCGAATAATAGGAATAAATTGTGAACAGTTAAGAAATATTCCTTATGTTATTGCTGTAGCATCAGGAATTAATAAGACTAAAGCTATTGAAGCTGTTACCAAAAGTGGAATTATTGATGTTTTAATAACTGATGAGATAACCGCTGTCAAAGCTTTTAACCTTTAAAAAATAAAAATAGCATTATAATTATTTCTTAGAGATGGCTTTATGCCATCTTTTTTTTATTCTATTAAAAAAAATTTCAAAAAACTTGACAATTAAAGTTTAATGTTTTATAATTTAGTTACAACAAAAGTTCACTAGTGCACATTTGTGCGAATTATTAAATGATAAGCTATAATTAAATAATCAATATTAGATTTATAAGTAAATAAGCTTAATAATTTGTACCATACGTTTTGAAAGGAGTTTAGAAATGTTATATCTATTAGACACAGCAAACTTAGAAGAAATTAAAAGAGGTTTCGACTTATATCCACTGGATGGAGTAACTACAAATCCAACAATATTAGCCAGAGAAAATAAAGATCCCTTTACAACTTTAAAAGAAATTAGAAATGTAATTGGAGAAAAAGCAATGCTGCATGTACAGGTTTTGGCCACAGAAGCTGAAGAAATGGTTCTTGAAGCAGAATACCTAAATAAGGTATTAAAAGGAAATCTATATGTTAAGATTCCTGTTTTAGCAGAAGGTATTAAAGCTATTAAAATATTATCTGATAATAATATTAATACTACTGCAACAGCAATATTCAATCAACAGCAGGCTCTAATGGCTGCAAAAGCAGGTGCTGATTTTGTTGCTCCGTATATAAACCGAATTGGAAATACAAATGTTAATGGCATCAAGGTTGTAAGTGAAATTGTCAATTTGTTAAAACAAAATAATCTTGATACTAAAGTTTTAGCTGCTTCATTTAAGAATACTCAACAAATTCATGAAGTTACATTAAGCGGAGCACAATCAATTACCATAAACGCAGATCTTCTGGATAAATTATTAGAACATTCTGGTACAGAGTGGAGTGTAGATCAGTTCATTTCTGACTGGAACAATAGTTTTGACAGAAAAAATTTGATAGAAAAAAATTAAAAAATAATATTTACAGCAATTGTCTCAGTAACCAATAAACCAAAATCTATACATTGATCCAAAAGAATATTTATCAGTGTTTCTAGTTCATCAGTTTCAGATAAATTGTCATAATATTGGTTAAATGTTTCTTCACTCAGCCCATGTCCAGTGGTAGAAAAACAAAAAACAAAAAGGAGAGTTAATATGAAAAAGTTAAGTATTTTGTTGGTAGTAATTTTATTAGTTTCCTCAATCTCAATGGCAGCTTTTGCTCAGGATGATGGTGGTTGGTTGAACAATCTGTTAGGTAATAATGATGGTGCAAGAGAAGATGATGGAGAAATTAAAGTTGGATTTCTTATCAAAACCATGCAGGAAGAAAGATATAAAAATGATAGAGATGCTTTTATTGAAAAAGCAAAAGAGTTAGGTGCTGATGAAGTAATTTTTAATGCTTCAAATAATGATGAAAATGAACAATTTTCTAATTTTGAAAATATGCTAGTTCAGGGTGCAGATGTAATTGTATTACAGCCTGTTAACTCTGGTACAGCAAGCAACATGGTTAGAAGGGCACATGAGGCTGGCGTAGCAGTAATAGCTTATGACACTATGATTGAGAACAGTGATGTAGATGTATTTTTAACTCAGGACAGCTGGGCAATTGGATACTTACAGGGTGAAGCTATGGTTGAATGGTTTAAAGAAAACCGTGGCGAAGTAAAAGGTAATGTAGTTTTATTAAGAGGACAGCCTGGAGATTCCAATGCAAACGCATTTTCTCAGGGTGTTTTAGATACTGTCGCAAAATATGAAGGTTTAAACTTAGTTGTAGATCAGAGCCATGAAGGTTGGGCGCCAGATCTGGCAATGGAAACAACTGAAAATGCTCTAACAAAATATGACAATAATATTGATGCTATTATAGCAAATAATAGTGGTATGGCTTCAGGTGCTGTAAGAGCTTTAGAAGCACAAAATATGGCAGATACAGATAAAGTTTTTGTTGCTGGGTCTGACGCGGATTTATTAAATATGAGATATATTGCTCAGGGTAAACAAACAGTAGATATTTTCAAAAAAATTAAACCTTTAGCCTATGGAGCTGCTGAAACTGCTGTGGCTCTTGCTAAAAATCCAGATAGACAAATTGATGAAATTATAGAAATTGATCGTTATGTAGATAATGGTCAAATTGAAGTGCCAACAGTTATTACAGAAATTGTTCTTGTTAATAAAGACAATATTATGGATACTGTAGTAGCAGATGGATATCATGAGGCAACAGAAATTTTCAAAAAAGAGTAAATATAAGCTGATAAGAAGTATATAACTTAAGCAGTCCCACCTATTTATAGATGGGACTGCTTTATAAACAATCAATTCTGGAGGTAAAATTATGGGTAAAGAAATTCTAGAAATGAAAAATATTATTAAAGATTTCCCAGGTGTAAGAGCCTTAGATAATGTTAATTTTACTCTTGAAAAAGGAGAAATTTTAGCCCTGGTTGGAGAAAATGGTGCTGGAAAATCAACTTTGATGAAAGTTTTAAGTGGTGTTTGGCCCTATCCTACTTATGAGGGGGATATCTATCTTGATGATGAATTAGTCCGTTTTGAAAATACAAGAGAAGCAGAAGAGGCCGGAATTGGAATTATCCATCAGGAATTAAATTTGCTGCCTGATCTATCTGTTGCCGAAAATATATTTTTAGATAGACATCCTTTAAATAAATTTGGTGGAATCAAATGGGAAGAACTATATCATAATGCCGAAAAAGTTTTGTCACGTTTAAATATGAATATTGATCCAAGAATTGATCTTGGTGATTTAACTGTCGGTAAACAGCAGATGGTTGAGATTGCAAAGGCTCTTTCCTTAGATACCAGAATCTTAGTTTTTGATGAGCCGACTTCTGCCTTAACTGAATCTGAGATTAAGGAATTATTCATAGTAATTAACGAACTAAGATCGAGTGGTGTGTCAATTATCTATATTTCTCATAAGATGGAAGAAATTGAGGAATTAGCAGATTCGGTAGCTGTTTTAAGAGATGGTTCAACAATTGGAGATAAAATAAATATTTCGGAAGTTACTTTAGATGAGATAATTAACCGGATGGTTGGAAGGAATATAGACGATTTATTCCCGACAGTTGATTTTGAACGTCAGGAAAAAATATTAGAAGTCAAAAATGTTTCAGTCACCGATCCATTTAATCCTGATAAAAAACTTGTTGATGATGTTTCTTTTGCAGCCTATAAAGGAGAAATCTTAGGTATATCTGGTTTAATGGGAGCCGGCAGAACTGAACTTGTTAATGCGATTTTTGGTGTCTATGGTAAAAAAAGAGAAGGAAAGATATTTCTTAAAGGCAAAAAGTTAGACATTAAATCGCCAGCTGATGCAATTGATAGTGGGATTGCTTTAGTTACTGAAGACAGAAAAGAACAGGGTTTGCTTTTAGATAAAGATCTGGTAATGAATATGACCTTACCCTCAATTAAAAATTTCAGTTCTAAATTTGTTATGGATACTCACAAAGAAAGAACTGTTACAAACAATTTTGTCTATAAATTAAATATTAAGACTCCAAGTTTAGATGTTTTTGTAGAAAAATTGAGCGGAGGAAATCAACAAAAAGTTGTAATTGGAAAATGGTTGATTACTGACTCTGATGTCTTAATTTTAGATGAGCCAACTCGCGGTATTGATGTTGGTGCAAAAACGGAAATTTACAAACTGATGAATGAGCTGGTTGAAAGAGGAGTTGCAGTTATCATGATATCTTCAGAATTGCCCGAAATTATGGGGATGAGTGATCGAATAATTGTAATGTCTGAAGGCAAAAAAACAGCTGAATTAGAAAAATCTGAGGCAGATCAAGAAACTATAATGAAATATGCTACTGGTAATAAAGGAGCTGAGTAAATTTGAAGAAATTTATCAAAAATAATGGTACATTTATAGCATTAATTTTCTTAATTATAATTTTGAGTTTTTTATCACCAACATTCTTAAGTGCAAGAAACCTAACAAACTTAGTTAGACAGGTGACTATTAATGGAATTATCGCTGTTGGTATGACACTGGTAATTTTACTGGCCGGGATTGATCTGTCTGTAGGATCTACAGTAGGCCTTTCTGCTGTAGTAGTAACTTTACTGATGCAGGCAGGAGTTGGTATGTGGCTTGCAATCTTTATCACTTTAATTGGAGTTGGAGGAGTTATAGGATTTTTTAATGGATTTATGAGTGCAAAGTTTGATATCCATCCTTTTATCATAACTTTGGGTGTTATGACAATTGCCAGAGGTTTAAGTTTAGTTTTAAGTCAGGGAGTTTCAATACCTGTAACCAATAGGACCTTTGCTGAAATTGGAAGTGGCTATATTCCTAAAATACCCTCTTTGATAATTTTAGTAATAGCCTTAATATTGTCTTTAATTGCTGTATTTAAAACAAGCATGGAAATTAAAAATGGAGATAAAGTAAGAAACAAAGCTAAATTAACATTTGGAATCATTTTGAGTATTGTAGGATTTATTGTTGCTTTTTATACTTTTATTAGTTATCAGGGAATTCCAATTCCGGTATCTATTTTTATTTTAGTTGTGATAGCTGGTGTTTATACTTTAAGCAGGACACGTTTTGGTCGCAAATTATATGCTATTGGTGGTAACGAAAAAGTTGCCTGGTTATCTGGTATTAACATTTTAAGATCTAAAACTATGGTATTTGTGATTACTGGGGTTTTGAGTGCTGTTTCTGGTATTCTACTAGCCTCACGTTTAAACGGAGCCTCTCCTAACCTGGGTAATGGTTTTGAGCTTGATGCAATTGCTTCTGTAATTATCGGTGGAACCAGCTTTATGGGTGGTGTTGGAACCATTACAGGTACTGTTATCGGTGCCATTATCATTGGTGTAATTAATAATGGTATGAGTTTATTGGGGATAAGTTCTTTCTATCAAATGATTGTTAAAGGAGTTATTATTATTCTGGCAGTAATGATTGATGTTCTAAATAGAAGAAAAACTGCATAATATTCTTATCTGAATTAAAATACTAAAATTAAAGGTTTTTTAATTCTTAGAATAAAAAATTCATAACCTGATAATTATGGTAACTATTAATATTTTTGAAAAAACTAATAGATTTTATTTAATAATAAAATCTAAATGAGGAGAAAAAAATGATAAAAGAGAAGAAAAGCATTGACAAAAAGGTAACTGAAATTTTGGAAAAAGGATATGAAGCTCATTATATGTTAAGAAGAGTGCTTCAAGATGACACTTTGTTTTTAGAAAATAAAGATATTATTGATGTAATCTTTATTCAAAGAGAAAGCATGGATTCACTTGAGTTTGAATCAGAACCAAATAGCCCAGCCAGACTGTTGATTGCAACAAATTACGGTATTTTATTTATGGAAGAAGGATTTAAAGAAATAACTGATAATTATCTTGGTTATAAACTGAAGCGGATTTATTATGATAAAATTGATAGTGTGGAAATAGATATCTGTATGTTGAAGGGTAAATTTAAAATACTAACTGGCGGTAAGGAAAATTTTGTTGTAGATTTTAATACAACAGATTATTTTAAACAATTTGAAGAATTTATTAAAATAATTCATGATAATATTATGGAAAGGAAACAAGGCTTTTTTACAAATTTTGTGAAATCTAAATAGCACCGATTTTAAATTATTTATTGAGATTTTAAAATGTTCAAGAATGTTAAATTCTATTTTTATTTGAAAATAACATATAAGGAGTGGTTTTAATGATAAAAGTTTTAACATCACCAGGAAAATATGTTCAGGGCAAGAATGTTATTATGGAAATGGGAGAGTATATTAAAGAGCTGGGTGAAAAGGCTTTAATTATTGCTGATCCTATAGTTAAAGAATTATTCATAAATGATTTAAAAATTGGTTTAGAAGAATTGGATTATGAAATTGAATTTTTCAATGGAGAATGCTCTAAAGTAGAAATTGAGAGACTAAAGAAAAAAGCGGCTGCAGAAGGTGCAGAAATAATTATTGGTATGGGTGGAGGTAAAACTCTAGATACATCCAAAGCTGTTGCTCACTATTCTAATTTACCTGTAGTAATTGTTCCTACAATTGCAGCTACAGATGCTCCCTGCAGTGCTTTAGCTGTTATTTATACAGAAGAAGGAGTTTTTGAAGAATACTTATTCTTACCTAAAAACCCTGATGTAGTGATGATTGATACTGAAATTGTTGCTAATGCACCTGTTAGATTCTTAGTTTCAGGTATGGGAGATGCACTGGCAACTTATTTTGAGGCTGCTGCCTCTGCAGTAACTAAAGCTCCTGCAATGTCAGGTGGAGCTCCAACAATGACAGCTCAAAATCTAGCTGAACTCTGCTATAACACATTATTAGAATATGGAGTTAGTGCTAAAAAAGCTGCTGAAGCTGGTGTGGTAACTGAAGCATTAGAAAAAATTGTAGAAGCTAATACACTTTTAAGTGGGCTCGGCTTTGAAAGTGGTGGTTTAGCTGCTGCTCACGCAATTCACAATGGTTTTACAGTTTTAGAAGAAACACATGCTAAAACTCATGGTGAAAAAGTTGCATATTCAACTCTAGTTCAGATGGTACTTGAAGATAGAGAGCCAGTTGAAATTGAAATGATAATGGATTTCTGTAAAGAAATTGGACTGCCTACTACTCTTGCTGATTTAGGAATAACAGATGTAACTGATGAAAAAATTCTTAAAGTAGCTGAAGCAAGCTGTGCTGAAGGTGAAACAATCCACAACATGCCTTTTGCAGTAGATGCAGAAATGGTTAAAGATGCAATTTTAGCAGTTGATGTTCTTTAAATTTAATTTAAAATTGACAGCTAATTAACTAACTTTTATAAAATATAGTTATAATTTAAATCCCTTTCTGAGTTTTAAAGCTTATAAGGGGATTTTTTTTAGTTAATCTAGATAAATTAAAAATTTTAAGATATTTTAAAGAAATTAAATCAATATAGATATTCTGAAGGTAACGTCAAGTATTTTGTGTAAATAAATTAATATCTTTCTTCAAATAGTTGAATTAGTTTTTCTCGAGCAGCTAAAAATCCTTTTAATCTTCTCTCTGACCATTTATAATTGTAGTCTATGATCT
>Ga0208033_10035_pt1 | contig 29330 bp, 19 predicted proteins | sample Shrwel1BS1Day87_FD_187539 | JGI IMG/M metagenome (GOLD analysis project Ga0208033, IMG submission 187539) | Subsurface microbial communities from deep shales in Ohio, USA - Utica-3 well 1 S-1-Day87 (SPAdes) (version 2) ... | reverse complement strand
CAGGGCCACATCTTTGTACTGCTTATAATGATGGTATCCAAATGTTTTACGGGTAGAGTGACAGCCTATATTATCCAAGCCTACAATTTCTCCTGCTTTATTTAACACCCTATATGCCTGGCTGCGAGATAATGGTTGATTGGTTCCATTCCTACTCTGAAATAAATATTCATGGTCGGACATATTTTTAATATACCTGTCCAGAGCTTCTCGCAAAACAGAATTGATAAAGAACTTCTTAGTCTTCCCTGTTTTTTGTTCTTTTAAAATGATATGAGTTTTATTTCTTACATCCTGAACTTTTAGTTTTAAGATATCACCAATTCTTAATCCAGTATTAATACCCAAAACAAAAAGCAAATAATTGCGGTAGTTATCTTTTAGTAGCTCAGTCTTGATTTCTTCAATTAAACTTTTATCTCTGATTGGATCGACTTTATTCATTAAACCCATCTCCTATCATAAATATAATTTAGATCCATTATACATCATTAAATAGGAAAAGTATATATGATAAAGTTCGTTGGCAGCTGATAAATTACTTATAAATCGCTATAAAACCTGTAATAACAATAAACAAGTAACTTATAACCAATGCAACTTAATAGAAGTTATGTTGTGTTAGTGATTATTGGGTCTATTAAATTCACACTGTATAAAAAGATTATTAATATATCACAAATCTAAAATGAATAACCTTATTACTAATTATATTGATTTATTAGATAATTTATTTCTTCTCTTGAATACCTTTCTTCTAGTAAATATTCTATATCTACTTTATTATATTCTTTTTTATTCTTAAGCTTAATAATACTTAAAATATTTTTATTATTATTTTCTTCTTTTACTATATAATTTAAATTTTTATTAATGAATGAACTGAAATTATCCATAATAAAATATTTATCTGTTTCATTATTATAAATGAATAACTGATCAAAATCTTTATCAAATAAGTGAATAGAAAGTTTTAATTTTTTTATAATATTGAATAACATATTAGTAACCATCTGATAAGAATCCTGATGTGGAATACTGTGGCTTAATAAATTATTTTTCATCTCATCATAATCTTCGTTTAAAGAGCCATTAAAAATCATCCAAGAGCTTTCTAATAAAAAATTATTATAGCTACAAAATAATTTCAGATTGTTTTGATATTGATAAATATAACCTTTTCTCCCCTTATAATTTGGCGTGAAATTGATTATTTTTATGTTAGTGTTTTTAAGTTTTAAATTTAAATCGTCCACTAATGATTGTAGATAATTATCTTCACCAATCCTATGAGCAGTTTTCATACCTACTTTACCGGTGCTTTTCAACCATTTTATTACCTTATGTTTATTTTTCTGTTTTAACCACTTAACCATTGACCTAGTTACAACATATTTGTCATTTTTATGATCTTTTACATAATTCTCTAACTTTTTTATCAAAATTTCTCTTTTTTCTAATAAATCTTCAATTGTCTTAATAATATCTTCATTTTTCTTTTTATTTTTCTTCTCAATAAAATTATTATAATTTTTTTTAATTTGAGTACCTAATTCTAAATATTCTTTCTCTAAATAACCAGGTATTAAAACATCAAAATTTTCTAAAGTATATTCCCACGTATTAATAATATCTTCTATATTATTACAACTTTCATTTAAAATAGTAAGTCTTTTTGTTTTTAACATATCTTCTAATAATTTTTCAATAGGCTTACCTAAATTCATTTCAAAATTCTTTACACAATCTGATCCTACAATTAATTCGTTTTCATTTATCTTATTTACAATATAACAAATATTCTTAATTGGTTGATGGCATAATTGGCATTGAATTGTTTTTTCTTCATCAATTATAACATCTACAGGATGGGCTGAGTTACTACTCCATTCTGAAGCTGATTGTTTTAGAACTTTAGAATACATATTTCTGAAAAAAGTTTGCATTTTCGAATCTAAATTTTTCAATTCTGCTCCTTTAATAGTCGGCCTTTCTTCAATGAGTTTTTTTAATTTTTCATAATCTTTAATAGTTTCACTATTCATCAATAAAGTTCTTTCCCTAAGTGTCATTAGTAACTTGCCCATCGATAACCCTCCTATTTAAATTTTTAAATTATATATATTAATATATCATACAACAAGATCATTAACAAACATTTGTATGATTAGTTATATCTTTAACTTAATTTAATTAATTAACAGGATTAATGAACCTTAAGGCAGCTACTCTTAATTAAATAGAAGGGACTTTTCAATGATTATTAATTTTAGAAAACCATAATCTTTCAGCTAAAGTCTTCATATTGTTTCATTCAATTAAACCTGCAACTCAAAATTACTTAAATTGCAGCTGTATACATCTATTTCTGGTTTTATCTCCTTTATAAGTTCTTTAATTAAACCTTTATTCTGTGTACTCATCTTACTTCCTAAAATTATTTCTTTTACAGTTACATAAGCATATTTCTGTCCATTTTCAATAAAAATGCGATTTTCTTCTTCATAAGACCAAGCACCATGTTTTTTGGTCAATATTTGTTTTGCAGTTTCTCTACCTGGAATCACATCTTTAAGATTAAAAATATTATTTAAATATTCAACTTCTCGAACATCATATTTTTCTTGATCAATTTCCACCCCAATTACAACACCACGATGTCCATTAGCATAGTGTGCCCACATCAAAGTATCATCATTTTTTCTTGACAAAGAGATAATTCGAAGTTTATCCTTTTCTCCTTTTATTTTACGAATAATTTGATTGGATGTTTGTTTAAGATTATATATATAATGTCCTTCCATCGGATCATTCATATTAAAATATGGAGCCCCATAAAGTCGATTTTTTAAAATAATATCAACAAAATACTTAAAATTTTGTATAGATCGGTATTTATAAAACAATTTGATTGCTCCTTAATGATCTTATTCTGTAAAAATTATTACTTCATTCAGTTCTGTCTCCCAAAGTTTTTGGAATTTATTATTATACCTGGTTCCGCTGAAACTGGTATAAAGCTTGCTTTTTCATGTCCGTGATTGGTTAAATTACAAGCTTTATGACAGAAGTCATGACGCCAATCATATGTTATGTGAAGTTTGGTCAGTTTTCTATCTTTTCTTTTTGCTTTTGCCTTCTTTCTTCTTTTATTCTTTGTTCTTCTTTACGATCTTCTTTATTATATGTTTCAATTTTTAATCTTTTAAAACCTGTGTATAAATTATGAAAATCTTTTCTGATTTTTTCAATATTATTAGCGATTTTATATGAATCAGGCTTGCCTAACTGAGTTAATCCCTTAAATTTATTGAAATCTACTATATATTCACTTGTATATTCTTTACCATTTTTATTTTCATAATTTGCTGTTATTGTAAATTTCTTAGGATTATCCTTATCATCTATCATACTTGCTAAAAAGAATTGTATTTTTTGAGAAGGTGTCATATATTCAATTTTTTTCATAATTGGTAATTCTGACAACTTTTCATCTGATGGAATAATAAAATCTTTTGAAACTTCAAAAGAAATATTATACGCGGGACCATTACCTATATTTTCTATTATTAAGTCAATAAAATTTATAAATTCTTTCCGAGGCTGAACTATTACTGAAATATCAGGTTCAGTTTCTACTTCTCTCATTTTTATTGTTTCAGAAACTAGTTTACTTGTTAAAACTGAATAAACAACTGTGGAAATTGCAACTACCCCTGAAAAAAATAAAGCAATAACACCAGAATTATTATTAATAAATTGAATTATCTCCTCTAAACTCATTATTTAGTCCTCCTTAAAAATATAGACCAAATTTCACATAACTTTACTGGGATTCTCGTTGTGCCGGATGTCCACAGACCTGGTGCGAAGTTGGCTATCATATCCACAATTGTTCAAGTGCTAAATTTGTGCCAGAGGGCATGCCACTAATCTTATGTTATGTGATGTAATCAACTTCATATATGTCCCTTCAGCCAACTAATTTATATCACATTAAAATCCCCTTAAGTATAGTTATTCCAAAAATTTCTTCTATTATATTATCTGGACATTTTTCATGAAAATAATCCCAACACATTTTGTCATATAAAATTACATGAGCCCATTTACGTTTAAATTCAAAATTTCCTGGGATTCTCCACTCACGTTCATGGGTCCAGTCAATAATATTAGGACCAGAAATAGGTAAATTTGTATTCACAATTCTCCAATGCTCTTCTTCTGGTAATATATTTTTGGCTTTTTCTGTTTGTTCATAAAATACAGGTCTACCCCCATTATCAAAAACATAACATTTATTAAATGCTAATCCAATACCACAATATCGTATCTTTTTTAAACCTTCTTCGCGTTTTTCTTGCTCATACTTTATATTTTGAGTTATACTAGATAGAGGTACTCCTTGGAAACAAACAGCAGGGTTTTCTCCCACTATAAACCCTGATTCAGTGGTACTTCCTTCTATTATACTATCCTCTAAAATTGAGATTAATATATCTACAGCTCTTAAATTAATTTTTTCTTCATCAATTGAATTAAAATAACTTTCATTTGGTTTCGTTAAATGAACAAGCATACCGGTTATATCTGTTCTTTTAGATATTCTATCCTTTCTGTGATCTCTATTAAATTTCACTATTATTGCTTTCCTCCTTAAAATAATAATCTATTTTATGAAACTTCAAGATAATATCATATAAACTAAGTTGATAATTTCACATAACTTAATTCTTAATGAAATTTATTAAATAAAACAATAAATAGTTTAGCTTAATGAGATAATTTACTCTTCCACAATAGCCTTCTCCAACAACTTCTGAGCACTAGCATAAAAGAGTGGATTAGTCTTAGACAGCAACTCAGGGTTTAAATCTCCCATATCTGAAGCATTTGAAATAGGAACCAATACATTCTTAGCCCCATTATCAGATAACAATGCAAGAGAATCAGATAATTTAGCTACTCTCTTTACTCCTCCACCAATAGATATGTCACCAAGCACTCCTAAACCTGATTTGCTAGACTTTTTAAAGACAGCTGTTAAGATAGTAACAAAGATAGCTGCACCAATACTAGTACCTAATTCTGCACCAATCATAGGAGTTAATTGGATAGTTATATCATAATTATTTAATGACTTATTTGAAGGCAAAAATTGTTTTTCATTGGCTCTTATATACTGATAAGCATTCTTTATATTCTGTTTGATCTCAGTTTTACTAGTTCCAGAAATATTTAATTTTCCTTTGCCATCTGTGGTAATAGTCTCTATTTTAACTAAAGTCAACTGACCATTATTATCAGACACAGTATAACCAACACCAGCCTTTACAGGTGTAGATTCTATTAAGTTACCACTTCTTTCTTCAGGTATAGTAATATATTTTTCCTCCTGAGTATCCTTATCTATATAAGAGAAGTTGGTATTCCAAAATTCCATCCCACCAATTCTTTTAAGCTGCTCTTTTACTCTTCTTCTCATTTCAAGAGCAAACTCCAAGTATTCTCTGACATCTTCTTTTGTAAAATTACCAAAGGGATGGAATAGTTTTATCATACCAGAAACTGTTTTTTTAACAGCTTTAGAATCTCTCTGCTGGAGATGAGAACCTAAACTAAAATACTTTTCAAATTCAGATACATAGGTATATCTTCTTCTGGCCTTTAAAAATTCTGCAAAAAAATCCACACTAAAACCAAAATGAGTGGTAAAATGCTGGCTTGAATATTTCATAACTTCCCAGCCAGGTAGATAAAAATGCATTCTATCTAAAAAAGCTGTATCATGTAAGGATTCTGGCAGCGGTTCAAATAAATGTGAAGTTTTAAGTAGTGATTCGACTGACTGATTAATATTACCGTTAAAGACCATTGAAGCAGTACCAGTTAATTCTCCACTACCACCACGAGAAAATGATCCAGACTCCATATAATCTTTCATCAGCTGAATACCGTCTTTAGCATTAAACTTAACTCCTGCAACCTCATCAAAGGCAACAGTATCCCAGAGACCAACCATACCTATCTTACCAGAAGCATTATTAACAAATAACTGTGGTACAGTTGTAGAACCACCAGAGACTAATTGAGCATAAGGAGATAACTCACGATAGACATAACTTTTCCCTGTTCCTCTGGGGCCGAGCTCAATCATATTAAAATTACTTTCTACCAAAGGAATCAATCTTGAGAGTAGTAAATATTTAACCCTCTTACTCATATCATTAGCAGTTGGTTCTAAGCCTAAACTTCTTAATAATAAATTAACCCATTCTTCTTTACTGAACTGATCAATTACAGCTTCTATTTTATCATCAGAAAAACTGGAAAGCTGGATAGGCTGAATATTATCTACTAAAAAGGGATAATGAGTTGAGCCATGTTTTATTTCTGGGTCATATTCCATATCAATAATAGCCCAAATACCTCCAGATAGGAGCTTATCGTGCTCTTCTACAAAGTGTTCTGGAATATTAGCATTCTTTATGTTTGAATTAAACAGCCTTGCCCAGTATTTATCCTGAGAAGGATCTAATCTAACACTTATCCGATCAATAATTTTATGACGGGAGTTAGCCTTCATGGTTGACTGAACCTGACCAGCCTGATCTGGCTCTACATAATGTTTTTTAAGTATTTCTTTTACATTTTCCATACCCTTATCTAACTTTTCTTGATCAGTTGTTGAACAGTAATTAGCCAGTAAATATTCTAAAACAAAGGTAGGAACATTCACACCATCTTTTAATTTATGAGTTAAATCCTTTTTTACAACTAGACCATTGAAGTTATCCAATAATTTCAGATCCAGTTCATCAGTTGAGATCGAAGCCATCAAGACCACCCCTTAATTGTTCTTTCTTTCCTTTTACTGAATCTAATATTTCTTTGCTTTGAGCATCTTTTATTAGGACTTTATAGCGGTTTAGAGATAACTGTAATTCAATTTTATCTTTTTGAGCAGGAGTAATAGTTCTCTTATCACTAAAAACTATCTCTCCATCATCTTCTATCTGAATCAGTATATCTCTTTCTCTGCTGAATAGATCACTTTCTTCTGCAGCCTTAATTTTAATTGCAAAACTATTAGAACCAATGTTTTTCAGCTGCTCTTTATTTTCAATACTTACCTGCAGCTGACTACTGCTTTCTTTTCTAAATATCAAGTGAGGTAAAAGCACTTCCTGTGGTGTTATACCCCCGTGAGAGAAGCCATATTGGCCTCTGGATTTAACTGGATCTATTCCTTTAGGATAATATGTATATTTATGTTCTCCTCCCTTATTCTCCTGAATATGGAAGTCTTTTAACTCAGGTTTATATTCATCTGATTGAACATAACGATCACCTATTTTACCATTAACAGGTACAGCAAATTTATCAGCTTCATCTATATCAAAGTTGCAGACAAAACCATGATCAGTAGTTAGATGAACTTCTACATAACCTGCATTTAAAAGTTCTTTTATTTTCTCAACAATAGTATTTATAAAGGTTGAATAATATTTTAAAGCTGCTTCATGACCTTCCTCTGAAAGCATATCAATATCTCTACCATAAATTACAGCAGGCTGAGTGGTGCTTATTTCATTAATATCAAAGCTATCTATATTAAAGACCTGCAGATCTTCTTCTAGTTTATCTGCTAAATATTTTTCTCTTTTATCTCTTACTTTATAGACTGGACTATCAAATAGAGCACTCATATTATTTTCAGTAGTGGAAGGATAAGCTCCATTGATTACTTTGCATTCATTATTAAAGCTTTTGTCATCTGTAAAGTGTTCTAAAATTTCCTGACTTACTTCAAAACTTACAGCATCACCGATAATAACTGCTTTTCTTTCATCCTGAGAAAATATTTCTCTAAATAAATAATCACTCTGATTTTCTCTGTAATTACCAAAAAGATCAAACCAGCGATCTAAATAAGGATTAATTATCTCTTTATATAAAGCCGTAAAAGCTGATCTAACTCTGTTTTTAGCTAGAAAGTGTTTGTTTAAATGACGGAAAGCCTGGTCAAGCTTATATAATTTATTTTTATAAAACTCTATAAACTCTGTTAAGTCATCTATTTTATGAGCTGCCTTAGCCTTAAAGTTAAGCAACTGATAGACATACTTCCAGTAATGGCTTTCTGCTAATTCCATACCTTCTTTCTTCTGCTGTCTGATTCTAATAACTTCTTTTATCTTTTGACTTATCTCTTTATTATCTAAAATCAGATCAGCTAATTCATTTAACCAGAGCTCATCTATTTCTGCAAAAGGATGGTCAGGATTAACCTGCCAGATATCAATTTCAGCAGGCAATTCAAAATCAGCCAGGTATTGCTTTAATACTTTTCTGTACTTATGAGAATCTAACCAGATTTTATAGATTTCTTCTGTATCATTAATACCTAAGATTATGTTTTTGAAGATAGTATTACTGAAATCAGCTGCTACTACCTGAGGATCAGTATCCTTTTCTGGAATATAATCAAGATATTCTCCAATCAGATTATATAAAAGTTCTCTTCCACCCTCTGGTAGATAGTTTAAATAACTTTCTGGTTCAGCTAAAAAGTTTAAAGCAACTTCGTTAAAATCACCGATTAATGCTTTTTTACCCTGATGAGATATATTCTGCCAGTATTTTGAGTTGTTATTTTCACTTTTCAAACTCATCTTACCAGCAATAATTAAATCAGTTTCACTTAATTTATGCTCATCAGTAAGCAAACCAGCTTTATCTCTTATATATCTATTTAGAGGTCTATCTAGTTTATCTCCTGTAGCTGCATATTCCTGAATCATATACTGTCTTTCATTTTGATTGTATTGATCCACCTGAATATTAGTGTGAATTAGTATTTTCGATTCATCATTTTTTTCTACCAGATATTTAACTTCCAAATCAGATAAAAAATCATTAACTTTATATACCTCTATATCCATCTCTGATTTTATTTTGTCTATTAGAAAATCATAATTTTTTTCTAAATCTATTAAGACTATTTTATCTGAATTGTTATATAGTTTATTTAAATCATCTTTAAACCAATTATCGAGCAATATCTTCACCTTCTTTATATTCAGCCATTGTTTTATCTATTATTTCAATTAAAAAATCAAATTCTTCTAAAGACTGATTAATTACTTCCAATATGTTATTTCTTTTCGGATAATAACTTTTGTATGCTACTGCATAATCCCTTTCATCAGGCCTGTGGTAAATATTTAAAGCCTCAAATTCAGCTTTATTTTCTTGATAATATTTTTCAAAAAATTGAATAAAATCCTCTTTCCTCTTTCCTTCTGCATCGAGCATATATTTAATACTATCTCTTAAGAAAAAATCTTTTGGACCAAAATGGTATTCAAAATGAACAGATAATTCACCTTTTATATACCAGTCATCTTTATATATCTGCTGCCACCCACGATTAGAGCTACCTGTATTATTAGCAAAATTATATTCCCAGTCATCACTTTCTTTTTCATCAAAATAATTCTTTATATAACTTTCTATCTTATCAAATCCACTTTTAGAATCTTCAATTAATGAGTCTTTTAAATCTTTAATCATATCGTGATTGGCAATATACAATTTTGATTTTTCACTTAAATTAAAACTATTATCTGTCATTATAAATTCCTCCAGATGAATTATAAAATCCTGATAGTAGATACTTTTTCTAATGTTTTGACTGAAATCGAAAGCAACTTTTTTAAGCAAAGAAACTAAATCCTTATAAGTTAAAGAGAGAAATTCTTCAGATGTTGCTTCTTTACCGCCTTTAGTAAGGAAAATAAAAAGATAATCTTTATCATTTCCAAACATATTTTTTATATTTTCAGCATAATCTGAAGTCTGATTTTTGCTTTCAACAGCAAAAATTTTATTTTCAATACCAATAATTAGGGAATCATTGATGTTAATTAGTAAATCAATTCTTCGATTGTTAGACAAAGTAAACTCTCTGTTAATTTCAATATTATCTTCTTTACTTAAACTATTGTCCTCTTCTGTAAAATAATCTAATATCATATTTAAAGGCTGAGTACCTATACCATTCCTATATGGGTCTAAAATGAAGGCTAAATAATCACTGATATAATTTTCGTCATACCTTTTATTAAAAATACCTAAAATAGTATCTCTATCTTTTTCATCTGGCAAATACGAATAAATTTCAGCTAAATTACTCAGCCTTCTTTCATATTTAATCATTTTGCTCATTATTAGACCTCCTACCAATCAGCATTTAAAAACTTCTTCAACTGGCTTTTAGTTAATACATCATCGGCTAATAAACCTAAATCCTGAAGTGGAGCAATATTTCTACCTACTCCATCATCCAATTCAGGATCATAACCTAAAGTTAACAACTCATCTAATTTATTCTCAAAGTCTTTTATCTCATTAATCTGTTTTCTTAACTTATCTTTTTCTTTTTCAGCAGCTGCTGAGTCATCTCCACTTAAGTTGCTTAATCTGTTATTGATTCCAGCTTTTCTTTTATCAATGTAATAAGATTTAATTTTTAAGATCTTATCTCTATTCCAGCGATAAATAATAGTATAAACATCAAAACCATGCTGATCACCACTTGATAAATGCCAGATAAATGGTGTTTTGGGTAAAAATCTAAATAAGTTTAAGGTGCTTAACTCATCTGCAAAGAAACTACTTAACAAATATTCTTTAATATTTTTACCAAGCATAGATTCTAATCTTTTAACATCACCACTACTAAAATCTTTTTCATATAATTTGTTTTCAATCATTTTGTCTAACGGCTCTTCTCCAGCATATTCATTTAGCATTACTATACCATCATCATTTTCCATTAAAATCTCTCTGGTTAAATCTAACATAAATTCATGTGCTTTTTGATAAGCTAATTTTTTAGGGTAAAAATCAAATTCTTTTATTATTTCAACTACAGAAATAGGATTAATTTCTAATTCCATAGATATATCTTCAAGAGATTTATTTTTTTTATATAATTTTTTAATACTATCTTTGATATTTTCTCTAGAACTATCAGTTTCAATGGGCAAATCATTTACAAACTCTATTACTTCTTCCTCTAGATCAGCCTTCTTACTTTCAAGATAATTATTCTTATCTTGCTTAAGTACAGGATATAATCCTACTGGCATCCCTTCCTGCTCTAAGACCATTTTTCTATCGCTTTCTGTTAGTTCATAAACATCAAAAATTAATTCATCTATTAAAGCTTCATTAATCAAAATTTTGCAATCTGAATTATATTTAAAATCAATATATTTTTTTAATCGCTGTTCAACATTTAAAGAATTTTTATCCCAATTATAATCTAAAGGAGTATTTTTAAATTCTTTTTCTAAGATATCAAATTTATATTTTATTTTTTTTTCATATAATATTTCTTCAACTAGTTCAATAATTTGTTTATTTTTAATTATATTTGGCTTAACTATTGGTATTCTTTTTATATCGCCTACTTGAGTTGCTGCTGTAGGATTTAAACCTTGCAAAATATAGATAGCTAACTTTGAATTTAAAAAAGACAATAAATATAATTCATCAATTTTAGAATATTCCTTTATAAAAATTGATGGAGATTGGCTATCGAAAACTACTTCTTTCTCTAGTATTCGAAAACTATTATGTTTCGAACTAGTTTTTCCAAATGTAATTCCTTTTTTATCATAGAATTCAGAATTAGTTAAACTAGCCCCATGTTTTTCTAAATATTCACCATTGCTTTTCATATTCACCATTAGCCAATTGTTACCATACCATTTATTAAACTTCCCACCTTTTGTATGAAATTTATAATTTTCTGGTAAATTATTAAATCCAATTTCCCACCAATAATGTAAAAATCGTGTATTATCATTAGATTTTAAGCCTTCTCCTAAATAACATTCTTCTTCAATAGTATTAAGCTCAAACTTTTCTCTAAAACTATCAGAAATCCAATAAATAAAGGGATAACTATCTATTATTTTTAACTTTTCTTGATCTAAACAATAATTATGCTTATTTTCAATGCCATGAACATAATTTTCGAATGCATTTTGAAAAATATTCTTCTTATTTGAATGACCCTTATATTCTTGTAAATTCATAAAGAAAGTTTTTGAGGTTTGATTATTTTTTTCTATAATATATCCAGCTGTATCTACATTAATATTAGTATCTTCAAAAACTCCTCCTAAACCAAATTCAATTAATGAATCAATATGAAAGTTATTAAGAATAAACTCTCTCATATCCTCATAACTCTTAATATACATAAAGGTAAGTGGATGAATCATAGCAATTTTACCCTGATCATTAATAAAATCAGAATTTTTCTTTAAAAAACATGAATATAAATTTTTATGAAATGAAGTCGGTTTTTTATAATGATCATTAACATAACTTTTCAGCTCTGTCCCATAATTAGCACTGTCAGTATAAGGAGGATTAGCAACAGCAATATCATATTTATTAACCTCATAATCTCTGTCTTTTTTATTAACCCCTAACATAATCTCAGCAAATTTAACTGCATCTAATGACTGATATTTAATAAAGTTACTGGAATAATTATCATCTAAAGCATCAGCTATAACACTCTCTAGTTTTTCTAATACTTCAGTCTCTATATTTTCCACATCTCTAAAACTATCAAATAAACCTAAGTCATCACCAGCTTTTTTATCTGCCATAAATCTCTCTAATTTATCATCTAAAGTAAGAAGTGAACCAAATTTATGAGCTTCTCTTAATTCATTCCAAAGTTCTTCTAAAAATTCCTTTTCATTTGCAGCAAACTCTAAATCAATCGCAAACTGATCTTTTACCTTATCAAATTCAGGTAAGTGGAAATTAGAAGAAACAACATTAATATCTTCAATTTCAGTATTTCTATTATAAGTCTTAGCTTTAATATAAAGCTGCAACCTTGCTATCTGGACTGCTCTTTCATCAATATCTAAACCAAATAGATTATTTTTTAAAATTAAAGCAGGTATTTCTTCTGCTGCATAACCTTCTTCCTCATAAATTTCAACTAGAAGTTCAAAAGAATAAAGAAGAAAATTACCACTACCTGAAGCTGGGTCAATAACTTTTATTTCTTCCACTCCTTTTGGCTCTAAAATAGCTTCATCTGGTGCATTAGCAATATCATGATTCTCTCTTATTATACTGTCAGGATTAATCTCCAGCCAGTATTTACCTAAAGAATTATTAACTAAAAACTCTACTACCCAGCGTGGTGTGTACATCTGAGAAGATAAAGATAGTTTATCCCATTCAATCTTATCTCCAGATTCTTTGAAATCCTGGTAATCTTTTTTATTATATGCCTCATATAACCAACCCAAGATATCATCTTTTTTCCAGTCATCTAATGATATTTCTTCATTAAAAAGATTTATGATATCTTTTAAGTCATGAACTTCAGGTAAGAGATCATAGGGATTTTCTTTACTATATAAAGGAAGCTCATCACTTAATTCATTGAATTTAGCTCTGATAAAGTTATTTAAACCTTCTAAAGTCTCACTGTTCTGGATTGGATTTTCTTCCAACCAGACATTATGAGCAAAGGATTTATCTCCATGTTGAGCTCTGATCTGGATAATCTCTGGTACTAACTGTCTTGATTCAGCTTCCATAGTTTTAATACCAGCAATACGGTTAAATAGGGTAAAGGTAACTTCATCTAAATATTCATCTCTTGCTTCTTCAAAGCTTTCTTCATCTTCTAAAATAGCTTCTACAGCAGCTTTAGCCTTCTTAAAATCTGGATCTTCTTCATCACGAGCACTAATCTGATCTTCTCTAATACCTAATCTAACCAGTCTTTTATGAAAAGAATTCCTTATTTTATCTTTAATCTTAGCAACATTATCTTCTAAATTCATGGTCTGCCTCCTAATTGCTGAGCTTTATATTTATTTCATCATAGTCTTCTTGTTCTAATTCTTCAACTACTTTTTCTAACTGACGCTTAATATGTTGAACATTATTAGTTCTTGCTTTTAAAGTTAAATTATAGACCTTAGGTTCAGGAGCTGGCTCATCATCTCCACCTGTTGGTGGCTCAGGAGTAGGTAACTCTGGCACAAATGCTTTTACATCCTGTGTATTATAGCCTTTAAGTGCTGTGGCCTGCTGTATCTCTTTTAGAGTGCTATTGGTAGCTTTATCTTTAGCCTCAGTTTCACTTAAGTTAAATTCCTTTTCTAATAGTCTCTGATTGGATTCAATATATCTATTAAGCTGACTGTAAAAATTTCTATTGGCTTCAATTGAAACATCTTCTATTTCTTTCTGCTTAGACTTAGAAGCTTCTAATAACTGTTCAGCTGCTTCCTGTAATTCATCAAAATAGATTTTAAAGAGCTCGTTGAACTTCTGCCTGATATCATTGAACTTTTCGACTAAATTATCATAGTTTTCAATTACTCCATTTTCTTCTACCTGATGAAAATGATTTATCAATTCTTTGATCTCTGCAACTAATTCTCTATTAGAATTTTGATCTATTTGCTGTTCAACATCATCAATAAATTTACTCTTGTTTTTATAATCAAGGTAATTATTATCAATAAAGTATTCTAAGTTATCAATATATTTAACAGCAGCTTTAAATTGATCACTGTTATTAATAAAGTCATCAGCTACTTCTTCTAAATTACTGTCAACAATATTACGAGCAGCAAAATCTTTTAATAATTTAATGTCATTACGATCACTTTCAATTAAATTATTATTTACTTTGTTTTTTAATCTGGAAAACTTACTCACATAACTGCTGGCTAACTTTCTAATCTTATCAATTACTTCAAAATCATTCTGGTTATAGTTTATCTGAACAGTATTTTTACTATCAATTTCTAATAATAAATCCACAACCTTTTGCTTTTTGGCTCTTGGTGGTCCAACTATAACAGTATAAAACTTAGCACTTTTAAATTCATTTGTGTTAGTAAATACCTTATGAATTTTGGGATCATTATAATTTCGATAATCCTGTGCTTCATATCTAACTTTAAGATTCCCAGCTCTCATTAAAGCTGCTAAAGTTCCCATAATATCTTCAATATTCCAACCATAGGGTTTAGAATTAAACTTATCCACTAAACCTGAACCTGTTCGGCCATCTTTACTTTTACATTCATCATTAATTTCCTGCACAACTCTTAAATTCTCACCAACAAAGGTACCATCACTGTCAAAGAAATTAAACTGACCTGAAGTACAGTATTTAACTAACTTTTTGCTGTCAACTTTAAGAAACTTTTCAGCTACCCCCTGATCTAGGGATTCTTTTAATCTTTTAGAAAATGTCTTTTCTATCATTTTACTTTCACTATCATCTATTTCACTATCTAAGCTATTTTTATCTAATTTCTGTTCATTGAAATCATAAATTAACCAGCTGTTATTATAGCTATCTTCAATGAGGTTCTCTAATTCAGCTTCCTGATTATTGACTATCGTTGTGAAGGAGTTAATAACCTTTTCTTTTTCTTCATCAGTAGTACCACGATAGCGATTGATCATCTGATTATGCTTAAAAATGCTTCTGGCCAATTTATCAATCCTATTTTGATATTTAGGAGCAGGTACTAAAAGAGCCTCATCTAAATCAATATATTTATTTTTAAAGTTATCCAGTTCTCTTTCTATATCTTCATCTAAATTAAGAATATTATAGACTACAAGTGTTACTTCTCCTTTTTTACTGGAAAGTAAATTTTCTTTTTCATCTCTAATTGCAATATTATAGGTTTTATTATCCAGCCTATTAGTTGAGAACTTAGTAATAAAAGATAGTTTTTTAATTTTTTCTCTGACAATCTCAACTCTATTTTCCCAATTATCTTCTATTTGATTCATCTCTTCCATCATATTCTCTTCAATATCACTGGTGATCTTGTATTCTTCATTTTCTTTTAGCAGATAATTTTTTTCAGAAAGTGATTCTAATGATTTATTAAAATCTTCTTTGATTTCACCAATATAGCGAAGCTCATCATTATAGAGTTTGGTTATATTATCAGTAGTTCTTTTAAGATGTTCTGATTTTTCTAGGAAATAGATAGTTTTGAGCAGCTTAGCACCATCAACATTCTGACCTTCATCCTCTAAATCAGTTTTAGCCTGATTAAATTTCTCTTCTAGTTCTGATTGAGGCATAGGGAATCCATAATCACAGAGCTGATAACCTGTAACAAATTTACCTATTTCCTCTTTAAAGCTATCTTCATTTTTAAGCAGCCTATCAACTGTAATTAACATTCCTCTTTCTGACCCACCAGATTGAGCCTGCTGGAAAACAGAATAAAGGAAGTTTTTAAGCAAACGCATCTGATAATTAAAGAAGGGATAATAACTTATAAACTCTTCTTCTGATTCTATACTGGTACTAAAATTACCACTTAAGTTAGCAAGAGAATTTATTGAACCATTTTTCTCCTGGTAAAATTCTCTTAATTCTTCTTGACCTTCATCAGTTTTAGCCAATACTCTTTCTTTAATAACCTTGTCAACCTGAGCAGAGGAAAGATGAATCTTATGCTGAAAACGGTCGGTAATTATATTAAGATCATTCTGATTGATATTTTTCTTACTTAATACATTATCTAGCTTTTCCTGAGCAGTAGCTATAAACCAGAACCTGCTCTGTTCATCCTGTGATAGGTGTTGAGCAGTACCTCTAAGCTCAGCAAGCTCAATGTGGTCTTTATCTAGAGCCTCACTCACCTCATCAATGATAAACATTATCCGATCATAATCATCATTCATCTTCAAAAATGAATCCAGTTCTTCAACTAACTGGTCTGCATCTATCTGGTCTATTAAGTCATGGATACTTTCAATTGTATTATCAACATCAATATCACCATTTATTTGAGACCAGGCTTCTTTAATGATGATTGGAGCATACATTTTATTAGTTCTAGCTGTTTTCCAATCTTCACCCATTTTTTCTTTACTTATCTGATCAGCGATATCTAGAAATTCCTGATAATTATTGGTTTTCATCAGCTGATATTCTATATAGCCAATGTAGTTTTTAGGTAAACCAATAGATTTAATAAAATTAAGTAATAGTTTTTTATAAAATGTTCCTGTTAGACTCTCTCCTGAAACATCAAAAGAAATTGTCTTGGTCTTATATTTTGATAAACCCTGAATCTTATTTTCCAATAAGGCTTTTTCATCTAATCCAGCAAGACGGGATTTAAATAACTCTCTTGCCTCTACTCCCATCAAAGAAGGATCAGCAAGCAAATAACCAATTATTTTGGCAAGATAGGATTTACCTGAACCGTAAAAACCAGATAACCAAATACCCGTATCCTTACGATCTGCAGAATAATAATCAATAAATTTATCTATATTCTTTGCAATTTGATCAGTAACTATGTAATTTTTTATTTCTTCAGTTGCTGACTTTTCACTGTATTCACCAACTTTAATAACTGCTTCTATTTCTTCTTCAAAATTCATTTTAAATAAATCTGTAATTTTCATATATCATAACCCCCGATTCTATAATAGTTGACCTCTATAATCACTGGCTTTAACTGTTCCCAGAAAATATACTCGTTCCTTACCATCAATATCTTTTTCTACTTCTCCAGGATAAAAAACTATTAAAGGTTTTTTCATCTTAGCTACTACATCAGATTCTAAAATAACATTATTTCTAATACCTGTACCATATAAAATACCTGTTCTAATTAAGACAGGCATCTTATCCTTTTCAGCAGCTTTTTTTATTTCTTCTAAAATTAAATCTAAAAAATCTTTTTGCTGATCACTGTCATCATAAAAGACAGATGTAGAGCGATAATTTTTATACATTTCTAAAAATACATCCATGCCAAATTCTTCAATATAATCAACAAAGAGCTTGGATAAATCTATTATATATTGATCTCCATAATCAGCTTTAACCCTCTTTAAACACTCTTTTTCTTCTTTGGGTGGATAGACCATTATTAAAGCATTAACTCCCTGTGAAGTAGGTAAACGCCCTCTATCTTCATTGATAGCTAATTTAAGATCATTAAATTTACTTTCTAAACTTTTATCTAAAGAGCTCATCAATTATTTCCTCCCTGCTATAATGTAATTCAAAGCTGGCATTTTTAGCACCAGAAAAATTAAAATCATAATATCCTGCGAGTGATCCTTTTTTAAGTAGCTCTACCTTTTGATTTTCTGTTAGCATTAAGGCCTTAAACATTGCTGAGTTAAAAATCTCATTATCACTTAAGTCTGTCAATTTAAGCTGATAGACTAAATAAGTGATTATTTTTTCATCTGGATAAGGATAGCTGATTAAACTTTTACTTCTACCTTCTTTTTTAAACAGGCCAATTCTTCTCATAAATGCACTATACTTTGAAGATATCATTTTTAGAGTGCTTTCACTCCAGTCAGTTATTTTAGTTCCTTCTCCAAATTCATTTAAAAAATCTAAGATTTCAGCTGATTCGATAAGCTTTCTGTTTTCCTGATATTTTTTATATACTAAATTCTCTGTTATATCAGCAAACAAATCATTAGAATGAAAGGCTTCCAGATAGATAAAAGTTCTTTTAAATGAATTATTAGGACTTGAATTGCTGATAGTTGCAATAAAAAACCCTTTGTCTTTTTGCTCTGAATCTTTTAAGAAAAGCTTGTTTATTACTGAAAAGAATCTTTTGCGGCTGCTTGTAATATCAAAGCCAAAAGCATTTCCTTCAATGAATTCTTCTTTTGCTGCTTCAAGACCATGTTGATTGTAGTATTTTATTGTTTCAATAATTACATTTGGATCTGAAATACTTCCTAGGGGATTGATTGCTGTATTGTAATTTTTCATAATGACACCTCTCTTATTGATATGATCTCTATAAAATAATAACATAGGGGAGCGACACCCTTATGTCATTTCATTTCATTATTTATTCAAAAACCTCTACCGCGACTGATTCAGGCACCCACATATAATCAATACCCTCATCATTAATAGGAAACTCAAAGTAATACCAGTTACCATCTAGATCTGTTTTGTACTGGTCACTGCCTTCCAAACCTTCCAACCACTGTTCTTCAGCAATAACTAATTCATCTTCGTGATTGACTGGGCTTTCAGGAAAACCTTCTCTTATAATCTTAAGCTTATATTCACCATCTGGAAAATTAAATCCACTTTCTTTATATGATTTTGTGGTATAAAACTCACCAACTTTATAATTATCCATTATTTTTTCAACTCCTAATTTTTTAATGGAATTAGAATAATCTTAAATTATTTAATATGCAAGTAACATTATCTCTATCTAGCTGACACTTTACTTACTAAAAATTGAATATAAACCTAAAGCTATCTTCGGGAAAAGATCGATAGAATAGAAAACAATACCTAAAACAAATAATATGATTGGCCATATAACAATTTTAAAATCAATATCTATCTTTTTTTGAAATATTACATTCCTTATTGTCAACATAAGAAAATATATACTTAAAAGTATTATAGAATTTATCATTAATACCATAAATAAAATATTCTTGAGTGGTTGTTCCATCAAAGTAGAAATAACTTGGACATTTCCAATTATTAGAGTAATTATTGCTACAAATATCGCCATGGCTTGTAATAGATCCATTCTAATATTATCAATTTGTTCTTCCACTTGAATGTATTTTTCATGAAGATCAAAGTATTCTTCTTTAGTAATAATTTTATAAACACTAACACCATTAAATAAGGAGTCAATTTCAGCTTTAAAAGTCAATCTCAATTTTACATTGCTGTTATATTCTTCTTGCTTCTCTTTCTCCTCTCTTTCTCTTTTATTACTCTCGTTCCATTTTACAGAGGTTTTAGCTATATATGAAACTAATTTATCTTTGTAAACTAGCTCATTAACTAATTTATCAAACTTTTCATTAGGTATATTTAAATCTCTGCATATTTGTTTTCCATTTGCTAAATTAAAAGGAAACATTTCCGGGTGAGTTCTGTCTCCAATAAAATTAATTATCTTCTTTTTTTCTTCAGATAATTCTTTATATTTTTCTCTAACTTCTTCATTTTTAATAGTATCCTTTATATTCATATAATTATAAAACATCCTTCATAGTATTTTTTTAATTAAAAAAGGGGTGTGGTTTCTCTTAAAATAATTGCTTTATACCAAATTAATTAATTCTTTTAAAGCTGTTGACTTATAGACAATACCAAGCCCAATTACTTCTTGTGAAATCAAATTTTTACTTGTAGGAATAGATTTTATTTGATTATTTCTAACCATTGTAGCAGCAATAATTCCAAGAAGTCTAATTTTAGGTTTACCAATTACAATTTTACCATTTTTGTAATTTTCATAAGTTAAATTAATCATCACAGGACTTCCACTAGATCCTGGAAATACCTGAGCATCTATAATAAATTGTTTTATCCCATTAAAATCAATTTTAGGATGACTTGCAATTAATCCTGTTCTAATTATAGGTAGATTATGAGCTTGATCATATCTATTATTTGGATAACCAATAAAAGTTACTCTTTGGGCAACATCTAATTCTTCTTCATCAAATGTAGCTAATAAACTTTCATCTAGATATCTATAAAAAATTTGATTTTGAAGTCTTATAATAACTTCGGTTATGTTTAAACAAGCTATATCTATTTCATCATTCGGGTGTTCACTATAGACATCCATATAATCTCTAATAATAAACTGATGAACTGAACCTAATTCAGGGCCTGAATTATCAGGTTTTCTTTTTATAAATGTTATACGAACATTTTTACCACCCTTTAGTACATGCTTATTTGATATAAGAAATATCTTCTTTTGATTTTGATTTACTTTTTTTATAAAAATAAATCCTGTTCCTATACCTAATAATTCATTATTACTTGACAGTAATTCTATTCTTAAAGTTGAATACAATAATTGCTCATCCACAGTCTTTGGTATCATATGATCACTTCCATTTATATTTAGTATTTACCAAAAATTTTTTCTTTAAGTAAGGGGGATTCTTTAATTATATAATATTTAAAGTACCACCCTTTTTACTAAAACTAAGTTTCTATATTATTTTCAATCATCTCTTTCCACCTGTTTTCTATAATATTTATCTTCTCATTCAATAGCCCATCTAAATTCCTGTTTTCATTAATGTTATTTTCTATTTCTTTTATTTCAAGAATCATGTTATTAAACCTATCAAATTCTAGGTTAGAGACAAAAGGAATGTTAATATATTTCCTTTCTTGAACAATATTTTGCATGTTGTTTTGTTGATCAAAAACATAACCTATATAACCATCAATCCAAATATTTATATAGGCTCCATATTTATAATTCAAATTGCCACTCATCCAATTATTTTTAATCTTATTTATATCAGACTGATCATCATTTTGATTTTTTTTAACTTCAATCACAAGAAAATCTAGACTAAAAATTCCTCTTTTATGAAAAACAATATCCGGTCTACGATTACCATAATGACCTTTAGTAAGTTCCAAATCATTATCTAACCAAAAAATATATTTTTTTAATTCATTTGCTAAATGATGTCCTAAATTCCATTCAGTCATTGTTGTTTCAGATGTATTAATTAAAATATTGGGTTGGTTTTTTAATAGATTTAAAATTGATGAGTTCAGTATATTTGCAAGAGTTTTTAACATAAAATACTCCTTTATATAGAAATTATAGTGCTGTAGATAACTTAATAATATAATTTAGATTAATTTTCAACATCTAATATATATACTTCTTGAAATATATGGTTTTTCCTTTATTCACAAGTCAACAAAATCTGCATTTTTAGGTTCTATAAAGTCATAAAGCTGAGGTCTCATCTAAAAACCCCAGCTCTGTAATAATCATATTTAATTATCTTTATTAACATCTACCTGCAAATTTTTGTTCATACATCTTTTCGTCAGCTTTATTGTAACATTTTCTAATATTTTTAACACTATGTTTTTGATTACTACAATCTGTAGTTTCAAAACCCAGGGCAATAGTTAAAGGCACTGGCAGCTCCTCAATCTTATTGTCTTCTTCTATTCTCTTTAAAATCCTATCAACAATATCATCTGCCTTAGAATAATCGGTTTCCGGTAAGATAATTGCAAATTCATCTCCACCAATTCTGGCAACTACATCTTCAGTTCTGACAGAGCTTTTAATCGCCTCTGCAGTTCTTTTAATATATCTGTCACCCATGCTGTGACCATAATTATCATTAATATCTTTTAATCCATTCATATCGCCCACAATAATACTGATCGGATATTTTCTGGAATTGTGAAGTCGTTTAAGCTCTTCATTAAAATATCTTCTGTTATAAAGGCCGGTTAATTCATCATGATTGGAAAGGTATTCAATTTCTTCTGCTGCTCTTTTTTCCCGATCTATATCAATATGAATACCAACCATCCTTTCTGCATTATCCTGATCATCTCTTTCAGTTATCTTACCAATATCTTTAATCCACTTCCAGTTGCCGGACTTAGTTTTTAGTCGATGTTCATTATAATATTTTTCAGTTTTACCCTCCAGATGATCTTCTACATCTTTTAAAGCCTGCTTCTTATCATCAGGATGAATTAAATTAAGCCAGGTATTAAGGTTACTCTCAAGCTCAGAAAGTTCATATCCTAGCATCTGGGCCCAGTTCTCATTAAAATGTACTGTATCATTTACAGCATTCCAATCCCAAATACCAATATTGCCACCCTCTACAGCAAGTTCCAATCTCTCTTTTACCTCTTTTAATTCAAGTTCTTGTTTTTTAGTTTCGGTAATATCATCAACCGCAACATAAATTAATCGATTATGTTCTTCATTTTCTACAGAAAAAATATGAACATTGCAATATTTGATTTTATTATTAACTTTAAATCTCACTTCATTTTCCCAGTCTTCTTTTTCTAAAATCGCATTGATTTCTCTCTTAATATTTTCTGGTTCTTCATATAAATTAACAGCGTCTAAAGCAAACTCCTCTTTAATATTACTTTTTGAGATCTCAAATATTTCTTCAAATTTATTATTGGCATCCAGTATTCTAAATTCTGAGTCCAGTAAAGCGATACCCTCCAGAGAATTAGTAAAGAGGTTCTCAAATATTATCTTTTGGTTTTTTAGCTCCTGTTTTTGCTTAATTCGGTGAGAAATGTCTATAATCTCAAATAACGTCTTTCCATCATCTAATTGTGAATAACGGAAATTAAAATACTTATAATCCCCTGCAGCAGTTGTAATTTTATATGTTCGGTCCTGAATATCATTTTTTATGTCATATTGAAAAAAATTTTTGGCTTTTTTTCTAGATCCCGGATCTGGATAAGCCTTTTTGTACCAATCTTCCATTGTTTTAATTTCAGCTTCTGTATATCCAGTCATCTCTTTTATAGTCTGGTTGGTAAATAAAAGCTGGCCCTGTTGGTCAGCTATTACAACTCCAATTGATAATTTATTTATTAAACTCTTCATTAATTGATCATCTCTTTCCATAGATTTCTCACCTCAGACATCATTTTAGTGATAATACTTATATTATACATCAAATTCTACAATCCTGCATTATATTGGATATAAATACATTTTTATTATGATTTTAATTATACTACTTTTAAAAATTTTTATAAACCTAAATTAGAGAAAATGAAGCTGAATTATTTTATGTCAACTAAAAATAAAATCAGAAGCCTGCTATAGCAGTGATTATAAACATCACTATTCATTAAATGTCAACGTTTAATGTGCATTAAGTAAGATTTCTACTTTTCGTTGACATTTAATATTAATTTAAGCCGAGACTACTGTTAAAACAACGATAGTAGGACCATTAAATGTCAACGTAAATTGTTTTTTATTTTATTTGCAGGAAAGAACTTCATATATCAAGAATAGTTATAATAGCTGCTATTTCAGGAGGTGCTAGGATGTCAGGCTTTAATTTCAAAACTAAAGTTCTAAAAGGAAAAATAACTAAAATAATCTATCAGACTCAAAAGTCGGATTATGTCGTTCTGCTATTTATAACAGAAAATGATAAAAAAATTACAGCAGTTGGCAACATGTCTTCACCAAAAAAAGAATACACTTATGAACTCAAAGGTAAATTCATCAGAGATCAAAAATATGGAATCCAGTTTAAGTTTGAGAAATATAGAAGTTCAATGCCTGATAACAGAGAAGGTCTGATTAAATATCTCAAATCAATAATGACAAAGGTGGGAGATGTTCGAGCAAATAAAATTATAGATGAACTTGGTACTGATGCTTTAGAAAAAATAAAAAAGGATCCTGATCTCCTAAAACAATTTGATTTTATCAGTGATCTGCAGTTGCAGGAAATAAAAAAAGAATTATTTTCTGACGAATATCGAGCAAAATTCATCAGTTCTATCTGCAATTTAGGTTTTTCAACAAATAAGGCTAATAGTATCTGGAAACACTATCTCAAAAAAGGAATGACACCTGAGAAAATTCTTAAAGATCTTTTAGATAATCCCTATCAGCTGATTGATGAAATTGACAATGTTGGCTTCACAAAAGCAGATAGAATTGCTCTCTCTTTAAATGATGATAAAAAGTCAATCTTTAGAATAAAAGCTACCATTGAGCACTTGCTTAAGTCGGCTGAAGTAGAAGGACACAGCTATCTACCTAAGTCAGAGCTACTGGAAAGACTACAGCAGCTGCTTGAAGTGAAAATAGAAGCAGATAGATTTGAAAAGGCAATTTCTGAGTTAAAAAAAGAAGAGAAACTGATTATAGAAGATGATAAAATCTATCAATACTTTCTCTATCAGGCTGAAAAAGAGATTGCTTATCAGATCAAAACCCTTATCCAATCAAAAAGTAAAAAAGTTAAATTTAAAAATCTTGATCGGATAATTGCAGAAAAAGAAGCTGAAGAAGAAATAAAATTTGCTTCAGAACAAAAAGAAGCTATTAAAAAAGCTTTAAATAATAGTATTTCTATAATCACTGGTGGCCCGGGCACTGGAAAATCATTGATCGTTAAAACAATCTGCGAAATTTACCAGGATAAAAATAAGCATCATAAAATCCATCTAGCTAGCCCAACAGGTAAAGCAGCCACAAGACTTGAAACTCTGACTAATATTAAAGCAAAGACAATCCACAGATTATTAAAATTTCGCGGTGAGGGATTTGATGAACACTTTGTGCTGGCCCATCCCGGTCTTTTAATTGTCGATGAGTTCAGTATGTGTGACATCCCTTTAGCCTATCACCTCTTTTCTGCCGTTAATGCTAATTTAAAGGTAGTTTTTGTGGGAGATACTAATCAGCTCCCGAGTGTTGGCCCGGGCAATGTATTGAAAGACATGATCAGTTCAGGGATTATTCCTACTACAGAGCTTAAAGAAAATTTTAGACAATCTGATGAGGGAGTGATAATTCCTTTGGCCAAAAAAATTACCGAAGGAGAGCTACCTCAACTAAATGATGGCCCGGACTTTGTCTACAAAAAAATCAAAGATGAAGAATCTACTCTCGAAGAGATTATGGCTGTCTTTAGACGCTTAGATCGAAACTTTAACATCTTTAATATCCAGGTTATTTCACCGATGAAAAATGGGGTGCTTGGTGTTAATAACCTCAATAAAGAGATTAGAGCCTGTGTTAATCCTGCTGTTAGCTCAAAGCCTTCAATTGGTCCATTTAGGCTTGGTGACAAAGTAATGGTAATAAAGAACAACTACGATAAAGAAGTCTTTAATGGCGAGTTTGGACAGGTTATCAAGGTCAATAATAAAAGATCTCTTGCTGTAAAAATTTATGAATCAGACAGAATCGTTAACTTCAAATCTGATGAGCTAAATTACCTGAGACATGCCTATGCCTGTACTGTTCATAAAAGCCAGGGTAGTGAGTTCCCGTTCTTAATTATGGTCTTAAGCAGCTCTCATAACATCATGCTCAGGAGGGATCTGCTATATACTGGTATTACTCGAACCCAAACGAAGTTGATGCTCTTAAGTGATTTGAACACTCTCAGGAGAGCGATAGACAATAATATTGTGGAAAATAGATACAGCTCCTTACTGGAGTATTTAAAGTTCAGCAACTTTGTTTCCATTGGTGATACTGTAAAGCTGAAAGACAGGCTAAATGATGAGTTTATTGAATATACAGTTGTCGAAGAAGATGAAGCTGATGTTTTAAATTCTAAGATCAGTTTTAAATCTCCAATTGGTAAAGCACTGCTCAAGCGAGAGGAAGGAGATATGTTTGAGCTCACTACAAATGGTAATAGAATTGTTTATGAAATCTTAAGTGTAAACTCTAACTGATCTACTCAGTGTTTACTATTCTACCAAAGCTTTTAGCAGCAGTGACTTTAGCTTAAATGCAATCTACTATCAAATGTAATTAAATTGACAAATCTTATTTTCTGTTAGGATAGGTTTTAGCTTTCTTTTTTTAAAACCCATTGAGGAGAATCACTTTTTCGCTGCAATTATTGTTTAAGCGATTTTTTGTAAACTTTTCATTTTTTTATCCCAACAGGCATTTGAGTAACAGCTGCTTTTTCATTTTCTTTTCAAATCTGAGACCAGCATTTTATTTTCTTGTCAGGATAAAAGTTTTAAGCATTAACTTTTTCATCAGAACCTTTTTGCAGTAACGTTTTTTAAGTGGTATCAAAACTCAGCTCATTTCATTTGTCATTTGCTTTTCATTTCTTGTGCTTTATAAATTTAAAAGAGAGACAGGAAACTGGATACAGTTATCCCCTTTGCATTAGACAAGAAGAAAAGAGTTAACCCTTCATAACACTATGCTATTACTGGGTTAGTGGTCTTTTCTTATTGCCTAACTTAGAGAGGTAACTTGTAGAATTCAGGAACATATCATAAGATATGACGAGGTCTTCCTATCTACAGATGGCTTCTTGTCACCATGAGAGCCTTGACCAATTATTGGTACGTGCTTAGGTCCAGCTTTATCATCGTAGATCAGAATGAGTATTAACTCTATGCCCCCTTACATTGCCATAGGTGTTCATCCCAATCACTTGCTCTCTTACCCCCTGCTTACTCCTCCATAGCCTTTCCTGCAATACGGTAGTTACATTACTTAGATACAGCTTTCAGCACTGGGACGGGTTGCTCTTTAATCCGAGTAGTCTAACGGCTCACCAGCGGTGGCCTACTGCAACACTTCGTGCTATAACCGCCTCACGGCTCACTCAGTGGCTAAATTTACCCTTAGCTAAGGCGGTAGTTATATCCTCACCTGCGGTGCCCTTTTTTTGGATTCTGCTAAAACATGTGGGCGTAACATGGCCTTCTTTTTTTGTTGGTGTGGAAAAGAAATGAAAAACCTTGATATCCCTGGCTACCAGATGCTCAGGGTGAATCTGTTTGGTATACAAAAATTACCGATAATTTCTGCCAGACCCAATTCTATATTCAGTTTTGGTGACTCATTTTTTAACACTCTTTAATTATAAAACAAATTAATTACTTTTGTTATACTTCGATCAATATTTTTTTAGAAAAAATTCTTATTTTTTAGTTAGAGAGCTTATAATCCTTGTTATATCAGCAACTATAAATTTAAATTATTTTTTAATTTTCTCTAAAATAATTATTTTTATAGCAATCAAGAGCAATTTTAGATTAAATTTCTCTCCTTCATGCTCACATAATTATCTCTAGAACCCACTATAATGTGATCCATCACTTTAATCCCAATTATATCACCCGCCTTAATTAATTTCTTAGTCACCTGAATATCATCATTGCTTGGATCTGGAATTGAGCTTGGATGATTGTGTCCTAATAAAATAGCAGCTGCATTCTGCAAAATTGCCCTTTTAAAGACCTCTCTGGGTGATACCAGACTAGATGATAGACTACCAATTGAAACCTCAAATACCCCTGTTAGTTGGCTCTGGACATCCAGTGTAATTATTGCAAAGACTTCTTCAGTTCTCTTGTCGAGATCTAAAACATCAACAAACACATTTTTGGCACTTTCAGGATTATTTACTTTTCTTTCTAGATCATATCTTCCGCCCTTTTCTTTAACAACTCTCAGTGAATATTTTTGAATATTTATCATTTTTATCAATCTCCTTTTTATTTTGATTTAAGTTTAAAAACTAATGTTCGCTTAGTAGAGATAAAAAAAGCCACTCTACAGAACTAACTGCAAAGTGACTAATTTTTAGGTAATATTATTCTTTGATCTTCATAAATCAAACTTTCGATTTTATTAACTTCTTTAATTGCTGCAACAACTAGTCTAATATCAAATTCACTTTCAATATCTGCGGCTATATTCCAGAGAGTGTCTCCCTGTTCTACTGTATAGACCAGCCCCCAGTCATGCAGCTTTACAAAGTCTTCTAATCCAGGTTGTTTTAATATTGAAAGGATAATCACCAATACCAGACAGATAAGCACTAACTCCAGTAATTTACTCATTCTTCTCCTCCAATCTCTATATAGAATCTTTATCCCGACAAAAATTAAATAAATCACCTCCTTCTTTTTTAATAGGTCAACAAATGCAAAAAGGCCCACCGCTAATTAAAGCAGTGGACCTCTTAAATGTTATTCATTTATGTTAACACCCTGCCCTCTACAGGCCAGGGTGGGGCTCGAAACAAAACTTTTAGGTATTAAAGTTAATAATAGTTGCGGTCACGAAATAACTCATTTTTACTATTTATATAGAGTAATTCTATAAAGCATTACTCCAGTTGTTGCAAATAACTCGCTTTCATTTCAAGAATATTCTTTATTTTAACTCTATGATTATACTCTACACCAATCCCATTACTTTTTAAATAGTTCCAATAACTTTTTTGAAGTGAAATTAGATTCCATAATAATTGAAAACTGACCCGGCTAAACTTTAGATTATATTGTTTATTCCTTACATAAATTGGATTTAAAGTGTTGCAGCCAGGCACAAAACCCATATAGGTAGTGAACGACAATAACTAGCCAAATAGATGTTTTTAAATCTTAATTAGACTTATATGCTTTATATTTGGCTATATACAGCACTTATGCTTAAAACAGCTGGATTGTGTGCATTCAACCCTAAAAGCTGCAGATGAGCTTTTAAACAGTCATTTAACAGCGGAAAACAACACAGCTTGTCCAATTAGTTTATTCTTTTAATTTTAAATCTAACTGCACCACTTTACAAAAAAATTAGATAAAAAATTGGCGACTTATTCCTTCTTTTGATATAATATTTGTTACCTACAACAAATATGAAAGGAATAAACCGCCATGAATATTATATCAAATAACTCAC